>ERZ772971.24-NODE-24-length-96708-cov-6.768347_pt1 | contig 96708 bp, 97 predicted proteins | sample MGYA00511943_ERZ772971 | MGnify/ENA primary metagenome ERZ772971 (study PRJEB29015, sample SAMEA2737929) | human oral metagenome | biome: human oral; feature: human-associated habitat; material: dental | place: China | collected 2144 ... | reverse complement strand
CCTCGGCAATAATTCTATCAATGCCGTCATCCAAGCCAAGCTCCGCCGTCGTAAATGGCTGCAATTGCAACCCCTCAATCACCTCATATGGCAGATCTGTTTTTTCCAACTCGCGAGTTGCTGTCACCACTGCCGAAATATACCGCTTGGCCACAGATTTTTCTGTTGGTGGTTGCCACAACCACCCCCCTGATGATGCATAACTACTCGTCATCAGCACACGCCCATCACCAGCCAGTGTAGTCCAGTCAGCCACATATTGCGGGTGAAGTTTCTGCAATAACCGCGTCACTTCATAATCTTTTTTCAGCCAAGCTAACTCCCGTTCGCCGTCGTCCGGCAGCAAATCGACATCAACTTCTTTGACAAAAATTGTCCTATCGCCCGCCGATACCAAGGCACGGCGATTGCGCGAAAAACCGCCGCTCACTGATGCAATTTGTAAATCAGACGCGTCAACGCCAAGTTCTGCTGCTGCACATTGCAACGCTCTATTGGTCAGTAATTTGTTGGGGCTGAGCGAAGTTTCCATATGGAAATTATAGCATTTACCATATACCTGTTCTATTGCGCCATATAATCAAACAGATCTATGCCAGTCTATAACGTCAGTTTCCTGAATTATACTCCCGTATCTCGCCGATAAAAGCCAATCGCTGCCACGCCAAGAGACACCAAACTCACACAAACCAAAACGACCAATTTCCCTAAGTCCAGTCCGTCCATCAAAGTACCCGGAATATTATAATAATGAATCAACGACCAAACGTCGTAATCTTTCCAGCTTTCGATCAACTTGGCGGTAATCGACAGGGCGTACATTGCTAGAAAAATTAGACTACCAGCACCAACAGCCAGCCCGCGCCTACCCGTCACTGCCTGAGTGACAAAGGTGATACTACCAAAACTAAGCCCCAAAAACCACAAACTCACACAAGCCCCGGCAACGTGCGTGAGGTTTGGGTGAAAGTCGAACAACGGACCGATGAGTGCAATTGTCACACACAACAGCACCGGAGGAATCACCAACAATCCTGCCATCGCCACATATTTTTGCAGCACAATCATCACGCGAGTCCGCCGACTAGCAAGCAACAACTCCAGCGTTCCCGAATCTTCTTCCCGGCCAATCAGCCCAGCGCCTAAAATAATCGCCGTAATCACCACGCCGACCATCGCCACCAGCGGAAACAGTTCAATGCTCAGCCAGCCTTCTGGTGTGGTGCCAATCGCCAAATCGCCAACCACTGCTTTCATACCAGCCGGCATCATGTCGATGAATGGACTTAGTTGATCGCTAAATTTATTGAACAGCGCCGAAAACAACACCGCCACAACACCAATGCCAATACCCAAAAACAGCGGCAGTTTGTAATTTTGCCGCACCGTCTGCCACATCATCGTTTTACCTCCTCGCCTTCATAATACCGCATGAACAATTCTTCCAATTCTAGTTCTGATTCGCGCAGGACTTTTGGTTTATGTTCGGCGATGAATGAAACAAACTCCGCCACGTCGCCTTTGACAGTAAATTCGTATTCGTCGCCACGGTGTTGAATGTCGGTGATGGACGGTAATTTTTTAGCTGCCGCCAGGGACGGTTTTTTGGCAAAGGTCACAATGTAGCGGTGCGTCGCCAGATGTTTCATGGTCACGATGTGTTCAATGGCAATCAATTTTCCATCACGAATAAAGCCAGCGCGGTGGCAAATTTTTTGCACTTCAGCCAGATCGTGACTGCTGACAAATACTGTGGCGCCTTGCCCAGAAACTTCGCGCACCAAATCGTAAAATACTTGCTTCATTAGCGGATCTAGCCCGCTGGTCGGCTCATCCAAAATCAGCAATTTCGGGCGGTGCATAAAGGCTTGAATCAGACCAATTTTCTGACGATTACCCTTGGAAAGCTGACGAATCGGTCGATCCAGCACCGCCTCAAAACGCTTAGCTAGTTCATCAACATAGTGCCAATCAACCTTTCGGCCTGTCCGCGCCAAAAACTTCAGCAATTTCCGACCGGTCATAGTCTCATATAGCGCGATGTCACCCGCTAGATATCCAACCTGATCATGAAGCGCCGTTCGTTCCTTGGAATTCTGTCCGCCCAGCAACTCTACCCAGCCATCCGTCGGCCTCAAAAAATCCATCACTGACCGAATCGTTGTACTTTTACCCGCACCATTCGGCCCAAGAAAACCAAACACCTCGCCTTCGCGCAGCTCCAGCGATACATTATCGACTGCCAATTTATGACCAAAGCGCTTGGTCAGCCCGTGTAATATCAGCGGTGAAGTGTCACTCATAACGACTCCTTTTCATAGTCATTATTTGCTATAGTTTCAGTATATCGCATGGTAGGCGTTTACGCCACTAGACCTGCACGAGCGAATTGCACCGCCACTTAGGACTAGTAAATCTACTTAACCTACCTCAGCATATTTCCTAACACATCAAATGTTCGCCCATTACGAATAGTGATCAGTGGGTAGAACTGTTCTTTCATCAGTAGCTTGTGATATGACGTACGCAAAAATTCTTTCTCGCTATATTTACCCCAAAATACCGCCTTTTTGCCAAAATGAACGATCTCATCGTGAAGCGGCATTTGGCTTATTCTATTTTTTACATCCTCAGGATCAACATCATCGGTATAGAACAACACATCGGTTCGCGCCAGAGGCTGATGCCACCATTCCGGCAGATTTGATACTTCGCCTAAATACTCGTCTTTCGTCAGGATGACGTGTTTGATGATAAATGGAAAGCGCCCCAACATGATAGCAATATTATCTTTGATTGTTGCCAGGGCGTCATCAGTGTCAAATATAATATTACCACTATTAATATAGGTGACTACGTTTTGATACCCCAAACCTTCGAGACTTGCCGTGAGGTCTCTCATGGAGACTTTGTTCTTACCGCCAACATTAATTCCCCGAAGTAACAGGATATATCTCATGTTCTTTAGTATACTATCACCTGCGCTTCCGGCCAAATGCGCTGCACCAGCTGTTTGCCGCACGTGGTTAGGCGTACCCAAGCGTCACCGTACACCCGGTTGATTGCCATCAAACCTTGGACATCACGAATCTACCAACAGCCACTCAGCCACCCTCCTATTGACACGATGGTCATAATTCGATACGATATGAATGAATATAAAAAGTTATTCATTCATATCGTTAACATGAAGGAGGTTACCAGCGTTGGACAAAAGACAAGCATTAAAAATAGCTGCCTATGATGTCTTCTCAAAAAAGGGATATAAAGAGACCGGTATCTCAGAAATTGCTAAACGTGCTGGGGTAGCAGTCGGTTCTTTTTACAACTACTACGACGGCAAAGAAACTATCTTTCTGGATGTGTACATTGAAGAAAACAACCGCATTCGCCAAGCGATGATGGACGACATTGATTGGCAGCAGGATTTGGTTGAACTTGTGAGACAGATTTTTGAACAGTCACGAAGCCTCGTTTCGTCCAATAAAATTCTGGCGGAATGGCATAATCCAGCCATCTCTCGTACACTACGTGGTTATTATTCTTCGGGTAAGGGTAAGGCTACGAATACCTTCCATCAATTTTTGGTCGAAACCTTTACCGGTCGCATGGTAGCAGAAGGATATTCAGAGGAAAAAATTCAGGATATTTTACAGGTTTATAATCTGTTTTACTACATGGATATGCATATCACTGAAGGCGATTTTCCAGGTATTAGTGGGACGCTGGAAATACTTGCCACTAGCTTTGTTAAAGGTATTTTTACATCATGAAAAGGAGTAAAAAAATGGTAATCATCGTTATATCTATTCTTGCGGCGACAGGCCTTATCGCTTGGGGTGTCATCGCCTACTTGGGGAGAGGCCAAACGTTATCGGTCAAATCCATCGAAAACCCTCGCGGAGACCTTCATGTCATTCACCTCGCAAAGCCTGATAATATGACATGGAAGGCAGGCTCTTATGCCAAGATCACGCTACCTAGTACGGCATCTGATGGTGAAAAGAATGATCATAAGGGAGAACAGACAAGTCGTTGGCTGAGTATCGCCTCTAGTCCTGAGGATAATGAAATTATTATCCTAACCCACAATAGCGGTAGTCCTTATAAAAAAGCTTTGACTAGCCTACCAGCAGGTAGTCAGGTCAAGATGAGTTGGCTGGAATCTTCTTTGTCAGTTACAGACGGTAGCGAGCCGCTGGTTTGCTTCGCGTCTGATGTCGGTATCTCAGCAATACGACCAATTGTCAGGCAGTGGGCCGGTAAACGCCCTATCACTCTCTATCACCTAGACAAGGGGGTAAAGGTCTTTGACAAGGAACTCTCAGAGCTAGCAAACAAAACAGCTAATATGACCTATGAGACCAGTGCTAACCTTTCTCAAAGCCAAGAACGCTTCAAGCAGGCGATTGATAGACATGGCAACAAGGCTCAATATCTCGTGGCAGGACAGCCCGACGATGTGAAAACGATGAAGAAACTCCTTAGAGACAACGCGATGTATGATAACGTCAAATCAAGTACTTTTCGGGGGTTGAAGTAGTCAATATGAGTCGTTTGCCGCGCTTTACGCTACCAGTATGGCTGCATCGTCGTCGCCATCTTCGTAGACTTGCTGGAGTACCAGCGCTTCGTTGGTGGTTAAATTGATTTCGTTTGCTTGCACCTTGTTCATGATCATACTTTCTATTGGTGGTAGTTATATCGTAGCCAAGCAGTCTGTAATTTTGCTGTAAGTCGCTCGACTCTTTGAAGTCCCTTTGTCACCGTTTACCTAGCCAAGAAAAACACCTCCGTAGAAGTGTCTTTTCTTGGCTCCGGGGGCGGGGTTCGAACCCGCGGCCTATTGGTTAACAGCCAACCGCTCTACCGCTGAGCTACCCCGGAATATGTGTCGTATTATAGCGAGTTTTACGGCGGTTGTAAAGTTACTGGCGAACGATTGCCAGGGCTTTTTTCAAGATTTCTACCTCCAGGCGTGATTTCTCATCATCCGCTGCTTCCCGCCGCTTAATCTCCTTCTCTAAATCATGCCACCACACTTCCTTTTCCGCCTGGCGCAGCACCAGCGACCGTATCTCACCGTCACGCTTATCAAGCATGCCGGCTGCCACCAAATTATCGACGTGCTTGGCCACCGTTGAGACCGACTTATACCCCAGCGCTCGCATAATTTCCCGTAGCGTCGGGCTATAGCCATTGCCCTTGATAAAGCCATCGATGAAATCTAGCAGTATTTTTTGCTTTTTTGTCAAACTACTCATGCCAGTTTCTTTTCCCTATACATGATAAAACTAAACATTACTCCTAGAATTAAATATATATGTAATACATTTGGTAACCCGCTGAAAAACATCCACTGAGCCAAGAACCCGACCAATATTGACCACAGCCACTTTTCTCGCCGTGCTAGATAAATAGCTCCGGCTATCAGACCAACAAATAGCATAGCCCCGATCAACCCAAGCTCTAACAGAACCGATAAGTATTCGTTCTGAACAATCTCCATGTCCCAGCCGGTTGACCGATTAAAGTCATACATCGCCTTACCAGATCCGCCAGCACCAACACCCAATAATATTGTATGCCAATTTTGTGACCAAGTTTTCACCGCTAAAGCATTCAGCTTCGACCTCTCATTTGTTGATTTTTCAACATAACCGCTAAACAGAGCCTTGTTTGGTGGTGCACCACTATTATCAGAAGGGACATCCACCCTATCATTACCCTTTGGCATGTCCGGTAATTTCACAACCCCCAGGCTCAGTTGATTGATAGATTTTGTAACCGAATCATAAAAACCATCAGCAACCCTCGGGTTTAATTCTGTAAAAACTCCATGGAAAGTCATACCAAAGATAAATCCTGCCGCCAAAAAATACAATAAAGATGAGATCGTTTTTTTAGATTTGGCCCCATAAGCCTTGACGTTAATTATACTCAACACGCCTAGCGCCAACACTAGTGCATATATCGCACCCCGACTTAGAGTTAGATACATCGCCACCAGCATGATTAACAAGGAGAACTTTTCGACCCTTCCGATATTCTGGCGGAATAATTTATAAAACAATATTATTATCGGTACAAGCAATAAGTTACCCAGAAATTGCGGCTCGACCGCAAAGACACTAGGACGAACAAAGCCAAATCCGCGAGCCAAGCAACCACCACACAGGCCCCAATCAGTCCACGTGCCGTATATCACCTGGAGGATGGCTAATATGCTGACGATGGTTGCTGTGCCAATAAAAATTTGCATTAAGATGGGGGTTAAACGCCCAATATTTTTCAGGCTGAGAACCGTCAAAAAGCACAGCCACAGCACCAACCAGACACCGCTATTCAAAAATCCACGAACGGGGTTGGCACCCCAAATAATACTCAAGAAATTCCAAAATACAAAAACCCCGGTTGCAATTGCGGCACGATTTTTAATAAGTTGGTGACGATTAGCCCAGATAGTTGTCAGTCCGACCGCCGCCAAGATTACGATATATATTAAGCTGATTGAAAACTCCAAATTAGTTCCGTCTGAGCGGCCGATATGAAGATTTGGGTAATAGGAAAACCACACCGCAATTGGTGCCAAGAGGAGAACTTTTTCAACCAACCCAAATCTGGCGTTGTTTAACTTAACTATCCAGGCCTTAAAATTTTTCATTAAACTTCTCTTTTACAATTTGCTCAAATTTAGTATTGAAATTATCTGTTGAAAATTGATCCGCCGATAACGAGATGGCTTTCTTGTCAAAATTAATTTTTTCAAATTTATTGAGCGCCTTAATTAAACTACTCGCCGTTTGCTTATCAAAAAATACACCGTTTTCACCGTCTCTAATATAATCCAATGCGCCACCCCTTTTATATGCCAACACCGGCACACCCGCACTTAATGCCTCAATTGGCGCAATACCAAAAGGCTCTAAGCTTGGAAACACGAATCCCCTTGCTTTCGCAACAACCGCTGACAGTTCTTGGGGGTTTTTTATTGTGTCAATAAACGTGATATTCTCACAACCGTCCGCCAGAGTGACTAGCTTTTGATGCTCAGCGCCACCCCCAACCAAGAGTAGTTCCCTATTAGTTTGCCGAAATGCATCTACTACGATATCTAAACGTTTCCAGTTAACTTGCCGCGAGGTTGATATAAAATACCCCTCACCCCTCTTATTCGGTTTAAACTTATCGATCTCCACCGGAGGAAATATTACAATACTTTTTCTATTATAATATTTATCAATTTCTGCAGCTGAATAGCTAGAATTTGCCAATAAAACATCTGGGTGTTGAGCGGCTTGAAAATCATTGTGTCGCAGGGGTCTCGCCAAGAGCTTGAAAAAAAACCGTACTACTCCGTTTAATTTACCAAAGCCCGGGTTCTGTACGTAATCATCGTACATCCTCCAATAATATTGAACCGGTGGACCCTGTAAATAACTAATATGAAGCTGGTCCTTCGTGGTCTTTATACCCTTGCTTTCCGCACAGCAAATGGAAATTACGACATTGAAGTCGTCAAGCTTAAGTCTCGAAAAGTATAAAATCCGTAAAACTGATAATATTTTTCGCAATTTTGCTGGAAAAAGGTTTAGCCACCCAGTTTTAACATCCTTACCCCGAAACCAATCAACCTCTCGCTCCGAATATTGCGAAGTAAAGATTGGCGCCTCAGGAAACATATCAGACACAACCTTAACAACTTTTTCCGCGCCGCCATATGTCGTCAGCCAATCAGTGACGATAGCCACTTTTTTACCCTTAAGCCAGGTCGGGTTTTTTCGACTATCCACTATTTGGCCCCCCGCCGAATAATCACCGAAAATACGGTCTTAAATAATATCTGAATATCTAATAATAGCGACCAATTCTGCACATAATATACATCCAAGCGGCGGCGCTCCTCAAACGAGATATTACGCCGGCCAGAAACTTGCGCCAACCCAGTAACTCCTGATTTTACCGCTAAGATAATATCCTTCTTTTTATATTGATTGATTTCCTGCGGAATCAGCGCCCGCGGCCCGACGAGTGAAATATCACCGCGAATAACATTAATCAGCTGCGGCAATTCGTCAAGCGACGTCGCCCGCAGAAACTTGCCAAGCCTGGTAATACGCGGATCGTTGTCAAGCTTATCACCATTTTTACGATAAGCTTTCGCTAGCTCCGGCTTGCCCATTTTCTTAAACGCTTGCTCTGGCGTTAGACCGTTATATTTCGCTTTTACCGAGCGAAATTTATAAATCTGGAATTCTCTGTTAAATCGCGTCAAACGAACTTGCCGAAAGAAAATTTTGCCGCGCGGCTCGGTAATTTTCATAACGACGATGATAACCGCCATAATCGGCGAAGCGATGATCAGTCCAAGCCAGCCGAGCGCTAAATCCATCAGTCGCTTCCAAAAACGTCCGGCACCAAATAACTTAGTAACCTTAACGTCTATAATTGGCATACCGCCAATTATTTCAACGCTGTTGAGTTGCGACAGCAAGCGGCTTTGCTGCGGAACAAACATGTATGATAAATGGTTTTCAATGGCATAGTTATAAATGTCTTCTGACTTAGCCATGTCTGTTTGAATTAATATTTCTGGCGCAGCTAGTTTTATCGCCTCCTTAAACGTCGAGAAGTGGCGCACCGGGTGGGACTTAGGTAGAAACTCACTACAGGCTACGGCACCAACAACATCATAGCCATATCCGGGGTTTGTATAAAAAAAATCAGCCATTTGAGCAACCTGCATATTATTACCAATAAGTAAAACTTTTTGCCGACCAAAGCCGCTGCTTACTAAAAATTTATGTACAAATCTAGTAGTTTCACGCGCCAACACCATAAGTGTAAAGTTAATGATTATAAAATACACGGCGATTATTCGCACCGGGAAAACATTGTCACCAGTAAAAAACTCATAAGATATCAACGACATGACGCTGACTATTGAGGCTAGTAATATGAGACCGTACTCCTTTGGGCGATATAAAAATACTGATCTATTATATAGGCCGACAACATAATTAATAATGATCCACACCGGCAAAAGCGTCACAGCCAATAAAACAAAGTTCCGAATATTAGGCACAAAATAATAGGGATTAGAACTAATGTGTGTGCGATAATAATATGCTAGCGCAAATGATATAATAACCGCCAATACATCGACGATTACTAGCGCAATCCTCAAGAATAGAGACCTGTCCACTTTCATCAACTATATTTTATCATCTTTACCGAGAATAATTCTACACAAATATAGTATAATGGCTGTAGTGGTGAAGAGTAGTCCAAAAGTTAGCATCATTATCCCCGTTTATAACGTTGAAAAATACATAAACGGTTGTCTTGATTCCGTAATCAAACAAAGTTATACAAATTTAGAAATTATCCTAGTCGATGATGGTTCAACCGACTCATCTGGTACCATTTGTGATAAATGGGCAAAGAAAGACCCCCGCATTAACGTTATCCATAAAAATAATGAGGGCTTAAATTACGCTCGTAGATCGGGATACGAACTCGCTACCGGGGAGTATGTCACATTTCTAGATTCTGACGACTTGTTTTATAAAGATAACATCAAAAACTCTTTAGACGCCTTGACGCTAAATGATCTTGATATGGTTGCTTATATGCATCTAGACTTCTCTGACAGTGACGAGGCAAATGGGACTATCAACCCAATTATTTCTGACGAATATGCTATAAAAAGATCAACGGCAGATGTATTCCATTTCTTGTTGTTTAATGGCTACGAGAGCATTTACCCAATGACCGCCTGGGGGAAGTTATACAAAAGAAGTCTATTGACACACGTAGACTGGCAAAGATCAAATATGCGGGCTTTCGAGGATAACTTTTTTACGCCACAAATATTCGATAAGGTCTCTTCGTTTGCCATCCTAAAACAACAGCTGTACTTTTACCGCAGAAACGGCGATGACAAAGTCTTGTCAAAAACCCTTACCGGTAACACGTGTGACGGTCAAGCAATTGGCTATCTTGAATATCTAGATGTTCTGCGCGATTACTGGCAGACCTTTTTTGACAAACATCAGCTTGACTTTAGCCAAGCGTTGCATGATTTTTGGCTAAGCAATATGCTATTTCGACTTAATAACCTAATAGACAGCGGCTCGTTGTGTCAAGAAAATAATATTGATTACTTACGAGAAATTATTGAGGGACTGCAAAAAAAATATGAGATTGAAATCAACCACCTTAACGAACATGTACGAGATCTCGAATCAAAAATACACAACCTACAAACTGATATTCAAACAAAAACCAGCCTCCTAGCAGTGTCAGAGGCAGAGCTAAGGCAACTTAAGACGGTGCGAGGCTCAATTCGTAATGCCGCCAGACAGGCCAAGCGCCGCCTAACCCCCAAAAAAGATAGGTAAAAAATAATGCCCGCCTAAGCGGGCATTGGTCTGCGTTTAGCTATTCGACCTAATCTTTTAACCCCTTATCGATATCTTTAGCTCGCCGCGCCCATGTATGGGCGTCCGCTTGCTTTAGTAAAGCTTCGCGAACTTTAAGTTCTTTACGAGCAACAATGGCTTTGTCAATATTTGCCTCAAATTCAGCGTTGTTTTTTGACATAAAGACATAGTCATAGCCACGACACTCTTGCAGGTCACGCGTACAAACTGTCGGTACACCCGCTGCCATATACTCAAACAGCTTGACCGGCGAAGTTGCTTTTGCAATCTCTCCCCTAACAAACGGGATGATGGCGCAATCAAAGAATAGCGAATATGCCGCCAAGTCACTGTAGTCCTTTGACCCGAGATAGTGGACATTCGGTAGTAGCTCGAGATGTTTGAGCGCACCGCCATAATCAATACCGATATAAACAAATTCAAGATCTGAGCGCTTCCGAGCAAGCGCATTAAGCATATCGTAGTCAATCCACGGAGCAATTGCACCATAGTAGCCAACCACCGGCCGCTTGTTGGCTAAGATCTTTTTTAAATCTTTTGCCGGCCGTAATTTGGCATGCTGCTTGAAGTCGAAATGGTCAATATTAACCGCATTTTTTGCTACCACAATTTTTGATCCAGTGTAGTGTTCTTCCACTTGCTCGAGCAAGACATCTGAGGTAACGGTTACTAATGCCGGCTTGATCTTCGGCAGAGCACTCCAAATCAGACGCTGATGATACAGGTCTCCTGAGATATCCTCATGCAACTCATCAATATAATCATAGATTACTTTCATGCCAACCGTCTTTTCGAGACGTAGAATATCCTCAACAGAGATGCTGGCAATCGTGCTAAGCTGCATAAAGTAAACCTTCTTGCCCGAACCCTGAAATGACTCCAAAAGTTCCGGGTTGTTGATTGTCACCAGTGAATCGTTGATTTTTCGTAGATTATGCAGATAGTTGGTGCACTCCAAAAATATGACAAAATAACCCAACTTGGCAAACTCAACCGCCAGATGGTGGGGCCGCTGCTTCAGCTCGACGTCCCACGGAATAGCGTTAACCACCATCACCCTATCAAAGCCGGCCGACAGCGACTGCAGTTCTTTCATAAGCGGCCTTAATGCCCGCCGGCGCTTGGCGCTACTCAACTTCTTTGCCTGACGTGCCATACTCTTAACGACAGCCCGACGTTTGCTGCTGACCGGAAACAAGCTATTGAATGCGTTTCCCATTTTGTTAGCCAAACGGAAACGCTTTGACGAGATGAGTAACTTCAGTTCAGCATTTTCGCGCTCAAGCGCTGCTTTTTCTTTTTTCAGCTCATCAACTACTGTCTGGGTCTTATTTACCCCCTGCTTCGCCGACTTCATTTAGGCCTCCTTGAATTTACTGATAATTGCATCGACAATTCGTTCACTAGCATGGCCGTCACCGTACGGGTTCTGCGCCTTGCTCATCGCCGCATACACCGTATCGTCAGATAGCAGCTGATACGCCGCCGCATACACGGCATCCTCATCAGTACCAACTAGTTTCAGCGTGCCGGCCTCAATGCCTTCTGGACGTTCGGTTGTATCACGCAGTACTAGCACCGGTTTGCCAAGCGATGGCGCCTCTTCCTGAACACCACCACTGTCAGTCATGATGATGTGCGACTTCTCCATAAAATTGTGGAAGTCAATCACACCAAGCGGTTCAATTAGTTTAATGCGGTCGTTGTCACCCAAAACCTCATTCGCCACACTCTGGACTTTCGGGTTTAGATGGACCGGATATACTGCTTTAACATCCGGAAACTCATCTAAAATCCGCTTGATCGCGCGAAAGATTCGGCGCATTGGTTCGCCAAGGTTTTCACGACGATGTGCCGTTACTAAAATCATCCTGTCGTCACCAACCCAGTCAAAAATTGGGTTGGTATAGTCATCAGACACCGTCATCGCCATGGCGTCGATCGCTGTATTGCCGGTGACATAAATTTCTTGACCCTTGTTCTGAGCGTTTTTCAGATTTGCTTTGCTCATCTCCGTTGGTGCAAACAACATGTCCGCTGCACAGTCAATGATCTGGCGGTTCATTTCTTCTGGGAATGGTGAATATTTGTCGTAGGTGCGCAGTCCAGCCTCCACGTGACCAATAGCTGATTGCTGGTAAAATGCTGCCAATGCCGCCGCCATAGAGGTAGTCGTGTCGCCATGCACCAGAACGATATCCGGTTGCTCTTCTTGGATTACCTCGTCCATGCCTTCAAGTACTTTTGACGTAATAATCGACAGCGTTTGGTTCGGCTGCATGACATCCAAATCGTAATCTGGCTTAATATCAAACACGTTAAGTACTTGATCCAACATCTGCCGGTGCTGTGCCGTCACGCAGACGATTGATTTAATTTCTGGTCGTTTTTCAAGCTCTTTGACGAGCGGCGCCATCTTGATTGCTTCAGGACGGGTTCCAAATACACTCATTACCTTTATCATAATTCATATAATATCACAAAATGACAAAAACCTCACATGAAACGTGAGGCTTTATTTGACGATGCTATACCGTTTGTGCTAACATTCATCTAACATCTAAGACTTTTTGCGGAACAAGAATAGTAACCATGAAAAAAAATAATATAAAAAAGAAAACAGGGGGTTTTTACGGAAAAAAATTAGCCCTCTTGCTGGTTGTTGTTATAGTGGTGGGTGGCTGCATAGCCATCTACGCATACACAGCAGGTAATAGTCTCTTCTCGTCTGGTCAATCTAGTAACGAAAAACAACCCGAATCAAATCGGCCGGCAGAGTCTAAACCCTCACACAAAAGAGAGGTGTCTGAAAGTAGTCCAAACTACCATGAACCCGAAAAGAACCTCCCCAAACAGCCAGAGAGCAATGTACCACCTACTAATACAATAACTGGGTCTATCAACTATAAAAATATAGCAAATGGAAAGTTAATATTACGTACGACCATCAATCAGGCTCTGAAATCGGGGTCCTGTGTCCTGACTCTGACAAGCGGCGGGAGATCAGTTACTAAAAATACCAACATCGTCCAAAATCCATCATCCTCATCATGTGCAGGATTTGATGTTCCGTTAAGTGAACTCTCGCCCGGCCGATGGGATATTACTATTACAATTACAAGCGACGGTAAGTCGGGAGCTATGGGGGGTGTCGTCTCATTATGATTAAATTTTATCGCACTATAAAACGCTCGGTAGGGTCATTACCCCCGGTCGTCACCACGGCCGTTCTTGTTACTGCTGTTTTATTGAACACCCTCGGTCTCGAGCCGACGCCGGCAAATGCGGCCAACCTAAACCGATTCAATCCGGGCAATATAATGTCTGATTCGGTCATGTCAAACAAAAACACCATGAGCGAAAGCGATATTCAAGCTTTTCTTTTAAGTAAAAACCCCTGCAACAATACAAATATCTATCTTGCTCAACGGTACCCACACCTTCGCTACACGATTCGTAACGGTAAGTTTGTCTGTATGGCGCAAGATTCCTTTAATGGTGAATCCGCATCTCATATTATATGGCAGGCCGCTCAGGATTATAATATCAACCCGCAGATGATCATTGTATTACTACAAAAAGAACAAGGTTTAATTACTGACACTTGGCCAAATCACATTCAGTATCGCTCGGCTACCGGGTTTGGCTGCCCAGACACAGCGGCCTGTGATGCGCAATACTATGGCCTTAAAAATCAAATTAGACATGCGGCGAGGCTTTTCCGCGAGGTTTTAGATGGCGGTTGGAGCAATTATCCAGTTGGCCCAAATTATATACGCTATAGCCCGAAAGCATGGTGTGGAGGAACGACAGTTAACGTTCAAAATCGCGCCACCTCTGCACTTTACCGCTACACTCCATATCAACCAAATTGGTCCGCCCTGAACGCTGGCTATGGTGTAGGCGACGCCTGCGGTGCTTATGGCAACAGAAACTTTTGGCTATACTTTACTGATTGGTTTGGTAGTACTACGGATGTTGCCTGGAACCGCATGAGTTCGCCTCGATGGATGAGAATTAAGAAGGCTGGCGTTACAAAAATTAATCTCGGCAACAGTGAGCCGATTGACGGCAAACTTGAACAATATCGACAGATTCGCTTTGTTGACAAGATAGCACTAAACAATATTACTTATTTGCGCACCGAATGGGACTCTCAGCACGGATTACAAAAGGGCATACCGATCACCGACCTAGAGGAAATTCCATTTGAGCCAATTGACAATCCCCGCTGGATGTCAATTACCTGCCATAATACTCACAAGATATTTCCGACACTGGGCAAGACAGGAGGAAACATCTACCCGAAAGGGCTGGTTGCGCATTTTACCAGTAAAATCATGGTTAATGGTGTTTGGTATCTTCGTACCGAGACTGACACAAAGGCGGGAAACAACGTTGGCTTCGCCCTGGACTGTATTGATACATCAAATATAACCAACACGCTATCCTTTGATAAGCCGCGACAGCTATATGTGCCGGCCAAGTCAACCTTTATCAATCTACGAGATCAGACGCAAAACCGCACCATAGATAAGGCCACCTCCATGAGCTTTAGTAAGAAATTCTACTTTAATGGAACATGGTACTATCAAACAGCGAGTGACTTTAATGCGAATCGGCTCATTGGTGTACGAGGTAGCTTAACGCAAGAAAGTGTAACTTTTGTCGCCATGGATAGTCCTCGCGAACTAACCCTACTCCGCTCAACTCAGAAAACAGACCTCACTGATCAAAAACCAGTCGGCTACTATATTCCAAAGAACACATCGCGACGATTTGTTGACAAATATAAGCTTAACAACACCTGGTATCTTCGTACCGAGTCAGACTACAATAACAACCTACAGCTCGGCATTCCTATAGACCTCTTACACTAGATCAAGTGAGCGCTTGATAAACTGGCTACTTGATATTGTGCTATCAATCTCAACAGAGACTGTGTGGCGAGCCATAAGTTTCGTCAACTGATTCGCAATATTTGCACTGACCGATTCTTTCATATATAGGAACTGTGACACTTGGTGTGTTCGCTCGGCATAGTGTCGTAATTTTTCATCCCACAAAAAACCTATCGTTGGTATACCGAGTGCGTGCGCAATAATATGCGTATGCATCCGAAAGCCAATAATATGACTGTAACCCGCTATACACCGAACCAAGTCGTCTGGGTTGTGCGGAAAGTCTGCTATATGCTTAGGGTCTATATTCATCTGTTGACACATACCAGAAATATAGCCATTATCATCAGACCCGCCGTTACTATAAATCTCCCAACTAATGCCGTGGTCTTTGCAAAAGGCTAATATATTACGCAATAGCTGTTTCGTGTAGGCGTTTCCCTCCTCTGGATGATCGCGCCACGATACCCACGGACTCATAATATTAATTCCTAACTTTTGGTGTTTTGGACGTGAAAAATTAGTGGTGACGTAATCTGCCAATTCAACAACCGGATCAGTAACGACATCGGGCTTTAGGCGGCAGCTAGAAAATATATTACTGACTTGAGATACATCGCCATCACGTATTGATACCGCTCTAACGCACGGTAGGCCTAGGGCCTTCTTCAGTTGACGCACACTCTGGTGGCTCATAGCGCCCACACCACATGCATTAAAAATCACCGCAATACCAGCCTTATTTGCTACTTTAGACAGCTCGTATATCGTAGGGGTAAAATAGTCCATAAACAGCTGGCCACCAACAAAAATAATAGCATCAATTTGACGATTATCACGTATTAGTTGCAGTAGTCGTCGTCGCACCAGTAACGCTCGTGCGTGATCTACAGACACCAGGTTACCCGCTAGCCGCTGGTACGATGACAGCAGCCACTCTATGTTGTCGTCGTAAGTGATCCGGCCCGATATGTCTAGGTCGTACAGTACCGCCTTTGGAACGAACGATTTTACCATAGCTCGTACCGTTTGAAAAATTACACCATCGCCGAGATTGGTGGAATATTTCTCGCCGACAAGAACTACTCTCATGTTGATGGATCTTGCTTCTTCCAGCTGCCCGCAAAGTGATGTATAGTATGGCTATTGCTCGTCAAGTTAATCTTGCCCGTGCTCCACGACTTGGGGCAAAAGTAATCACTAGGATAAATAACGAAGTCGCTGTTCTTTTGTAGCTTATTGTTCATCTTTAGTTTATATTTCTGTCTTGTCATGCGAGTAATCGTCACCGTGTTGGCATTCAGATCAAAACTGCCATCGGACAGGATGAATGGGCGATCATTGTCATAGTATGTTTTAAGAAAGCGAATCCACCTATTTCCCGGCTCAGCAGCCAGCAACCCGGTTGGCATCAATATTTGGTCCGGGTCACCAGCTTCAAAACTAGTAAATGCCGGATCATCAAGAAAGTCATCCAGATTTTTTACTATTTCCACATCAGTATCAACGTATATACCGCCGAACTTGTCGAGGATATCAAGCCGCATAAAATCAGTTGCAAACGCCCATTTCTTTGATTCATACGCCTCTCTGGTATAGCGATTGCACGTGATATCGTAATTCTTTTCGTTCCACTCGATAATTAAATAGTCTGGGCAGTATTTTTTCCAGCTTCTAATATACTTATCGACAGACGCCGGCTTTTTGTTGCCACCCACCCAAATATAATGAATAATTTTTGGTATTCTGGTTTGCTTCCTGTCGTATAGACGGGCAATTTGACGCTGCACCCTACGAAAACGCCACCGTACCAGCCGCCTAGACAACTTTCGTCGTGGGAGCACATAGAACTTGCGTAGAGCTGATTTGACAAATATTTTTGCAGCATCCTTGAGTCCAGGTACATTGTCATAGTTTATGTTCATTAATCGCTTCATCACTATACTCCCATACTATATTTTTCATCAGGCTTCCAATACACATCGTACATATATGGTGAATCTTTATTAATGATTGTAAATTTTATACAATCATCAACAACGACATATTCTTCGGTGCGGTCACGCTTTTTAATACCTATCTGCACACCAAACTCACCGTCAGGGAAAATGTTTTGTAAATCAAGCTGTAACGATACTTTCTGGTTTGCCAACAGGGATAGCTTCTTGTGATATTTTTCATCCGTTACCCACCGATAAACCGGCTCCCCGGTGTCTTTCGTGATCACAAACGTTATAACCACATCCTTTAGGTCAACCTTTGATGTGGTTTGTAGATCAAATACCACCCGATCCCCGCGCAGTTGGTGATGTAATTTAATAGCAATATCGTTGACTTTTGTGCCAATTATACGACTCGTCTCGGCTGCTGGTTTTTTACTATCAGAGTCTATCTGGCTATTACCCTCCTCCATATTTAGCCCGCGATATATTTGAGCGATTTCTGCCGGCTTGCCCACAACCAGTTTATGACCCTTGTCAATCAGCGCTGCCTTGTTACAAAATTTTACGACATGTTCCATTGAATGCGTTACAAGAACGACAGTTTTTTTCTGTTTTTTAAGTAGTGCAAAGTATTGAAAACACTTCCGCTGAAATGCTTCATCGCCCACCGCAAGCACCTCATCTAGCACAAGTATATCGGCGTCAGCCTTTATGGCAATTGAGAACGCTAAACGTACCTGCATGCCAGATGAATAATTTTTTAACTTCTGATCCATAAATTCATGCAGCTCGGCAAAGTTAACAATATCATCATACATTGCTGTCATCTCCTCATGCGAGAAGCCAAGCAGCGCCCCATTCATATAAATATTCTCGCGACCGGTTAGTTCGTGATTAAAGCCGACGCCTAGCTCGATAAACGGCACCAGCTTACCATTAACAACAATGTCTCCCGAATCTGGTTGATATATCTGAGAGATTAGCTTTAGCAGTGTTGATTTACCAGATCCGTTACGCCCGACAATACCAAAAAAATCACCTTTTTCAACAGTAAATGTAATGTTGTTGAGAACGTGCTGCTCTTTATACCCCTTAATTCCTCGAAAATAATTAATGACAGCCTGTTTAATTCCATTGGCTCGTTCAGTTGGCAGCCGAAAGCTTTTACTAATGTGCTTAACTTCTAGGGCTGATTCTGCCTTTTTATTGTTTCTTTTAGCCATTACATAATCTCCGCAAATTTTTTAGAATTCTTAGCAAAAAACCATATACCCAGCACCAGAATCACAGCAGTGATTATTATCGGTATCGCCATTGCAAAAGCATTACTTTGTACACTCCACGATGTGGGAACTGTTGTTGGTGAAATTAGGTTATGGCGTATATCCTGAATGACTTGAGCCAGCGGGTTGAGCATTATCATTTGATCAACAGGTATACCGAACAGGCTGCGGCCCGCAACCATTGTTAACGGATAGAAAATTGGAGTAGCATAAAATAAGATTTGAGCTATCACCTCCCAAATATGGCTAATATCCCTGAATTTTACGTAGAGTGTAGATAGGATTAATGAGAATCCGAAAGCCAAGACAAACAGCTGCAATAAATTCACTGGTACGATCAGTGCCTGTTCAGTAAATTTAATTCCTGTAGCCAAGGCAAATACAACAACAACTGCCATATTTATACCTAAAGATATCAGGGAGCTAACCATGGCTGAAAGTATTATGATATATTTTGGGAAGTTAATTTTCCGCAAGATATCGCCACGACCAACTATTGAGTTCATGCCAACAGCCGTTGCTTCGGAAAAAAAACTCCACAACGATATTCCCAGAAGCAAAACTATTGGATACTGTGGCGTGCCGTCAGTAAACCGCAAGAAATGTACAAAAACCATATACATTACAACGAATAGCATTAACGGTCGCAGCACTGACCATAGTATCCCCAAAAAAGATCCTTGATATCGTAACTTAAAATCGGTTTTTACCAGTTCATATAATAAAACCCGGCTCTTCTTGTCCAGCAGTCCTCGCATTTCCATGATAGTCATTATATCATATTTAATGGTGGAATTTTTAACAGATATCAGTTAGACTTATTTTTATGGACAGGCCAATATTGAGTATTATTATCCCCGTATACAATGCCAGCTCATCAATTGGTAAAATAACCAAGACTATTCTGGGGCAAAGTTTTTCTGATTTTGAACTTATTTTAGTTGACGATGGGTCAACTGACGATTCTCTTAAAAGAATGAAGGAGCTGGCGAAGCAAGATAGGCGAATATTTGTCTACTCTAAGGCGAACGGGGGACCGTCCAGCGCTCGTAACTACGGGCTATCTAAAGCGCGCGGTCAATTTATCCAGTTTTATGACGCTGATGATAATATATTATCTGGTGCTATCAACGCCCCTATAAAAACTATGCTTTCATTAAAAGCTGACCTGGTTGTATCTGGGTGGCAGATAGATAATCAAAGGTATCGCACCGAGACAGCCGTGTCGCCTAAACGACACGAGCTTCGAGGAGACAACACCGCCTATGTCTTAAGGTCGATCGGTTCCGACGGAACCTTATACAATCTTTGGAACAAGCTATTTCGTGCTGATATCATTAAGAAGCATAATGTAAGCTTTAGAGAGGATGTACGATTTGGTGAAGATTTAATTTTCGCCCTGCACTATTTTCGTCTCATCGACCATTTGGTAATTATTCCAGATGTCACATATTCTTATCGAATATCAGGGTCGACAAGCGAGTTTCGTCGCTCTGCAATCATCCCCGAATATCGCCACATCAACGATGATGAGCTGCGACGCTTTCTGGGGAATCACCCGAGTCAGGAGGTTAGTGACCTATTTAACTGGGTGCGTTGGCGCTGGCTGATATCGTATTGGGCGCTTGTAAGCGACGCAAAGCTACCGATCAAAAAAAAGCTGTCTCTAATTCGTCAGAACCTTGATCATAAAATTACCATAGCCAATAGTCCTCGTTTTATCGGATATAAAAAATGGCTTACCGAAATACTGGCTAGTCTTATTAAAAAAGCACCCCCGCTGGCTTTGGTGGCCGGAAAGTTTTTTTCCATTATTAAGCATTTATTGCTTACTACGAAGTCTAAATTTTTAAAATGACTAGTACCATGGGCAAAGACTGCGCTGCTATTATCGCCACTGTCGCCAGTCTCATCTGGAACTACTTGTTCTATACCAACGTTGTCCTCAAAGATTAAGAACTCTTCTGCGAAATCACCAAATGCCGCGCACGGCCTTCGCCCTCGGAATGGGTCTCAATATCACTATAATCACTCGCCACGTGGTGCACTACCCAACGATCAGCCGAATTTAGTTCAATAATCTTCGTCTCACCCGTCCGCCGCACCTCTTCGATCCAGCCGCGCGCCTTGTCAGCAATCTTTTCGGCATGCTGCTTCTTATAATCAGCGATATCAACATTCACTCGCACCAGCGCCGCCTGACGGTTACGCAAAATTGCTGACACCACCGTCTGTAGACTCCGTAACGTCTCAGCATTCCGCCCAATCAGCAAACTATTACGCTCACTCGATGGCACAACAGCCTTGATAACATCGTCTTCAACGCTAACATCGACATCCAGATTGAGATCAAAGAACGCCAAAAAGTCCTCTAGATATTTCTTGACAAATTCAATGGTCGCGATTTGATCCATATGTCCTCCTTAGTCTTTCGCTTTTATCCGCGTAATGTTCGCCTCAGTCGCTGTGGCCGCTCGTTGCGAAGCGGCTTTTGACTTTTTTGCTGATGAGGCTGATGACTTGCCCGTCAATTTTGACGATCGCTTTTCACTAGCAAGTTGTTGCATTTCCGTCCCGTCTTGTTTGAGAATAATGGCGTTTTGGATATAAGCAGCGATATTTGAGGTTGCCATATAGAGCGCCAGCGCCCCTGGCAAACTGATCATAATAAGGAACATAAACACCGGCATAACCTTCATCATTTTGCGCGTGACAATGGCGTTAACCTCAGTTTGGTCAGCGTTCTTACCCTCGCCCGCCTCCATCAGCACATCACGCAGCCGCTTCTTGTTGTCCGAGCTCGGCGACATCTGCTTTGACAGTAAGTATTGCAAAACGGCGGCCACCAAGGCAAGGATGAGCAACCCAATTGATACACCACTTGATGATAACGCCTGCTTCGTCAAGTCCATCAGCCCCAAGAAATTCTGGTTAAAGTGATCTGGATTGGCGATCAAGTGCTTGACCGGCTCCCATTGCTCCATTACGTCGTATGTGTACTTAGCGAGCTCTGAGCGCTGCAATACGAATATCTGCACCACACGGTAAATCGCGATCAGTACCGGCAGCTGGATAAGAAGTACCAGGATAGAGCTCATCGGCTTGATGTTATGCTTTTTATACACATCCATCATCGCCATCGCCCGCATCTGTGGATTGTTCTTATATTTTTTGTTCAGCTTGGCAAGTTCGGGCTGTATCTTGCGCATCGCTTTGGCTTGATGGAGCTGCTTCTTAACCAGCGGCCACAACAGAAAACGCACAATTATTGTAAATAATACAACGCTAACCCCAAAATCGCCGCCTGGAATTAGCGCATAAATTGCCATCAGCAAGTTAAAAATTGGTTGCACAATAACCACATCAAATATGTTCATGTCCTCATTATACCAGAGGTGGCGCTATTTATACAGCCCCGCCTGTGAAAAGAGTTGTTTTACTGCCGTCCTTAGGTCGCTATGTGGCATCACCAGCACCTCCGGCGAAAACACCATAATAACAACATCGAACCCGCCCCGAATATGTGGCAATTCTAGTCGGATAATTTCGTAAATTCGGCGGCGAACACGATTGCGCTTAACGGCAGACTTGAGCACCTTTTTGCTAATCACTACCGAAAACCGACCATGGCGGCGGCGTGGATTGGCAATATATTTCATGGTGAGCTGCGATGAGCGAATTGCCCGCCCGCGCGCATAGACATAGCGCAGGCTACCATGACCATGAAATCGGTTGACGTGACGTAACATAGGTCCAGTATAGCAAAATCCCGCCCTGTTAGGCGAGGCGGGAATTTACAGTTAGATAGCGATTTTAGCGCGGCCCTTGAGGCGACGACGCTTCAGGACAGCGCGGCCAGCCTTGGTCGAAACACGAGCTCGAAAACCGTGCGTCTTGGCGCGATGTCGCTTGTGTGGTTGAAATGTTCGCTTTGGCATATCGTCATTTAGTGTAGCCTTTTTTGACATTTTTTGCAAGCCATGGATAAACTTTCCACCGTTTCTGCTGTTTTTTCCACATATTTATCAGAGGTAGTTCATTGCTGTGGAAAAATCACCTCGAGAGTCCCTAAATTTTATGATGGCGCCTGTGCTTGTGGAAAAGTCTGATTTTTTGCTATAGTAGGGTTATCAACGTAGTTCCGAGGGGGAAGGTATTGTGAATAGTCAAGCTATTTGGCAGGGAGTGCTGGGTGAAATTGAAGTTTCAATTCCGCCATCGTCATTTTCGACCTGGTTTAAGTCGACCGAGCTTGACATTATATCTGATAATGAGGTGGCCGTCCTATCACCCAACCCCTTCGTGTTGACACAACTAGAAAAACGCTATTATCAGCGCATCGCTGACGGCTTGAAGCGAAGCGGCCTTGCGGTCTCGACGATTCATTTTCGACCCAAAAAAACAGCTGCTCGAAAGCAGCGCCTCAGCCGCGATGAACCAAATTCAGCGGCCGCCGCCCAACCGATCATTAAGCAGTCTAAAAAATCAGTAACCAACCTTAACCCGCGCTACACCTTTGACAACTTTATCGTTGGCTCAAGTAATGACCTGGCGCACGCCGCCTGTCAAGCGATTGCCGCTAATCCTGGCACCAAATACAATCCGCTCTATTTGTATGGTGGTTCGGGGCTTGGTAAAACCCATCTGATGCAGGCCGTTGGTAACGAGATTATTAAGCGCCAACCCTCCGCCCGCGTGTTATATACTACCACCGAGACTTTTGTTAGTGAATTTCTCGACTCAATTCGCTTCAAGAAAAAAGGATTTTCCGACAAGTATCGTAACGTCGATGTCTTGATTGTTGACGATATGCAGTTTATCGCTAACAAGGAAAAGACCCAGGACGAGTTCTTTCACACCTTTAACGACCTACACCAAAACGACAAGCAGATCATCATCAGCTCTGATAAGCCGCCGAAAAGCATCCCTACCCTGACCGACCGCCTGCGCAGTCGCTTTGAGTGGGGTATGACGATTGACGTGCAGATGCCGGATTATGAAACTCGCTGCGCTATCGTTACCGCCAAGGCTGGCCTGAGTAATGTCGAATTATCCGCCGACGTTATCGAATATCTCGCCACCAATTTCAAGACCAATATCCGCGAACTCGAGGGGGCGCTCAATCAACTCCTCGCCTACGCCGAGATGCAAAACATCACGCCCGACGCCGAAACTGCCGAGGGGCTGCTCGGTAATATCAAGCGCTCTCGCCCGCAACACATCACCGCCAAGCAAATTATCGACAAAACTGCTCGCCACTTTGGTGTCGAGGTAAAGGATGTGTGCTCACCAAAGCGCGACAAGTACATCATGCAGCCGCGCCAAATTGCCATGTATCTGCTGCGGAGCGAGCTCAAGATGAGCTTTCCAAAAATCGCCCAGGAGCTTGGCCGCAAAGACCACACCACCGCCATTCACTCGGTTGACAAAATTAGCAAGGAGATGCTTATCAGCGTCAATATTCGTGAACAAATTAACGATATCCGGGACAAGCTCTATGTGTAAAACCTGGGTAAAACATGCGCATAACCAGCGACAAACTTGTGAGCGACTATCCACCAATCCGGTCGCTATTGAGCAGACTATGCAACATCACGTGGATAATCAGCATATTATCCACGACACTACACCCAATAAGTCCACTGCCTTTTCCACTGGTATAGTATCACTTCCACCCCTGTCTGAATACAATCTTTACCCAGTTTCCACAGCGCCTATTATTACTAACTACTGAATAAAAATAAGAAAGGGATTATAATAAGAATATGAAGCTCACCGTCACCCAAGAAAACCTCGCCAAAGCCCTCGCTAGCGTTGGGCGTATCGCCGCTAGTCGTAACGAACTAGCAATACTGAACAATATTTTACTACGAACAGATGGCTCGCGGCTGGTCGTAGCGGCAACAAATCTGGAAATTGCTTCTACCCAGTATGTTGGCGCCAAGGTCGAGAGGCCCGGCTCGATAACTATCCCAGCCCGACTAGTGAGCGAGTTTGTCGCCAGCCTACCAAGTGGTACGGTCGAATTGGAGGTCAAGGACGAGCACCTACACCTGACCGCAGACAAATTTTCATCGGTTATCAATGGCGTCGTAGCAGACGATTTTCCGGAGCTACCGACAGTGGACGAGCAGACGGCGGTGCGACTGGATATGAGTGCCGATGAGCTAAAAAAAGCAGTTTCGCAAACCATTATCGCGACATCTAGCGACGCCACACGGGCGGTGCTAACTGGTGTATATTGGCATACCCATAATGGCGAGTTATATCTAGCGGCCACGGACGGCTATCGGTTGGCGGAGAAACGGCTGATGAAATTTGACGGCGAAATTACAGCCATCGTGCCAGCATCGACATTGCAGGAGGTATTGCGGAGCCTCGACACCGAGACGAGTGATGTGAGTTTGTTTTTTGATGAAACGCAGGTTGGGTTTCGGACGGATCACCTAGAGATTGTGAGTCGGCTGATCGATGGCAAGTTTCCCGACTATCGTCAACTGATCCCTAAACTTGCCGAGACCGAGGTGGTAATTAGAAAAGCCGATTTCCTGCGCATCACCAAGGTTGCTAGTCTCTTTGCGCGCGAGTCGGGTGGCGGCATTACCCTCAAGGCTAGTCACGAGCAGGCGCTATTGTCGATTCACTCAATCGCTTCGGAGCTTGGTGAGAATACCTCTGAAGCTAGTGCCGAGGTGTCGAGCGACGGCGAAATTACGCTTAATTCTCGCTATCTAATCGAGTCACTTGGCGTCACTGATGGCGAGACGGTTACCTTCTCGTTTAACGGCAAACTGTCGCCATGCGTCATCCGCGAGCAGACCCCTACGCCAGATTGCATGCATATTGTTATGCCGTTGAAGCGCTAGAGGTCGAATATTGCTTGGCTACCAAGCCTCGGCTCTATGGTAAAATCAAGAATATTCTGCCCCTTTGACTCGAGGTGTTCTTTCACCTTTTGATATTCATCCTTTAGGGAGCCCTTTGCTATAAATAAGCTATAGCTATTATCAATGAGTTTTTGGTTGAAAATATCACGATCGAGGTAGGCATTGTCACTACGGAAGGATTTTTCAAGTTGCTCAGCTGGAAAGTCTCTTTTTCTCGCGTGAAGTATGTCATAGATATTGGGCCCGTCTTTTATATACAGAGCATCGTTGTTGTAAATAACATTCTCACCGAGGACGGCATTGCTAGAGACAAGGCGTCGTGGCGCGGCTTCTTTTTGAAGTTTCATATCATATTTATAAATCGTCGCCGACATCTTTCCGTTCTCGATAACGTCAACCATAGAATTTGCGCCAAAATAGAAATGTGACGCATATGACTCCTTGAGAATAACGGACTTATTTTTAGAATTGACGTCAATAGCCTTTATAAAATTGTGCCGTCCGTCGCCATCCGTATAGAATAGCTTGCCGTCGCCCATGGCCACTTGAGCGTAGGCGAGGTCGGTATCAGAATCAAAGACATCTCGCACAAGTTCAGTAACCGCTTTGGTCTTTTTGTTGTATGACTTCAATGTGAGTTTGCCGCTTTCAAGACTTGATAAGAAATACAGTAAGTCGCCGTTTTCGGATATTACTTTTTCTCGGCTGCTGTCGGTTGTATATATTGCACGGCGAATGTTCCCATCTTGATTGATAGTCCCAAATACGGTGGCATTTGGTATCGGTAGGTCATAAAAAAATATTTGCCCAGTATTTTTATCGTAATGAAGTGGATTGGTTTTCTCGCTGTATGTAAGGAGGGAGATTTTACTACTCTTGAAGTCGAGATACCAATAGGCGTTACTTTCAACGATATTTACTTCAGGGTTTTCACGACGCACCTTGTTGAGCGCGGCATCCATATCCTGGCGAATTGAGGGATTTGACGGTAGGTTGGCAAACGTCATAATTGCCCCACTCCTAAGCCATGTGATTGATGAAACACCAAGGAGCATATCGAAATTAACGATTTTTTGTACCTGCAATGACGATGGCGATATTTCAGCAAACGTATTGCCGTTATAATAGCGAATTCGCCCGTCACGGACAACATTATCCATGCGTATGGCGTTTTTTACTATCGGGCTAGTTAGGTTGGTTGGTGTCGTGTGAAAATATGAAAATACAAGCATAATAATACCGATTAGTGATGCAGCACATAGAACGATTATAGTTATATTCATAATGTCGTCTATGGTGAGTTTTTTAAAGACAATCACGTATTATTTACCCTTTCTGTATATCAATAGTGTAATTGAATTGCTCAAGGTTTATTACTGTCAATTTGACAGTGTAGCGTATATTACTAGGCTGGAATACTATCTTAAAGCTATAGTTCTTGTTGCTTCTGTGGATACCGCCATCAATTTTTGCTCGTCGCTCGATTTTTCCGGTTTCATCGTAATGGTGTTTGTATATAGCGTTGAGGATTCGGCCTTTTATTGCCGAGATGTTGGCTTTTTGGAAGGGGTCGTCAGAGTTGGTAATTTTTAATGTACTATCGTGAACAGTGGAGTCTTCGTGCGGATCGTTAGCGCCATGGTCGCCCAGTAATCTCTGGATAGATAGGGATAGGGTCGCTGTTGCCGTTGCAAAAAATATAAAAATAAGAACTATTTTTGCTGTGGGTGATAAATTTCTCATGAATGATATCATAGTGCTGGATTTGGACTACTACCCTTGTCCCCTGCCTCCTTAAGCAGTTTTTGCATTAATGAGACAAATCCATCGTCTCGGTGATTCTTTTCTCCGGCTGTTCTTCCCTTGGGAGAGCCTCTATCAATATGCAGGTGTGATGCTCCGCCCATTCCGCACGCTACACTACCGACTACCCCCATAACCTGCCCTGCCTTAAAGCGGGTGCCTTTTGGGGCGTCTATGGTGGTGTGCCCATACCAATAATACCAGCCATCATCCCCCTTGAACTGAATTGATTTACATTTAGGGTCTGAGGCGGCGGCTCCTATTGTATAGGGTTTTGTTGAGTCTATAACGCCGTCAGTGATGGCAACAACTTTTGTGCCTGGTTTTGCGATGAGGTCAAAGGCTGGCGTCCCGTCGTGGTGGCAAGGGTTTGACGACATGCGTGGCGTACAGTTGAGGTGTTTCGGATTCTTGTCGTGACCAATAATCGGCAGGGCGTACCCGCTAGAGCTTACTGCGCCACTTGCACTATCATTTTCACACTTTTCCTCGGTTGAGCCACCACCCCCATTAACGCCGGCTAATTTCGACTCGGCAACTGCCGCGTGAGCCATACGCTTGGCTATCTCTGATGCGCAACGACCCGGTAGACACGGAACCTCAAATTTTTCTAGAAAAATCGTAACAGCTTCAACGAGAGTAGTACTGGCCTTGATGGGGTCGAGAACGGTGCTTTTATAGGGCTTTTTACTGTCGTTGAGCTCGTCCCATAAATAATTAACCTGCGCCACAAAATCTTTCTCGGTCATCCCGTTCTTTTTGGCGAATTCTTGAAGGCCTGTGCGTCTATTTCCAAGCCATTGGGCAATGCCGTATGCACCGATGTGGTTTTGTAGATCTGGTTTTAGATCAAGCGCTCCCCCGCCAGACTCTTGCATAAGGTTGGCAACGATACCGAGCGCTTGATTGCGTGACAATCCTTTATTGAGTAAAAACTTAAATACACGCTCACCAGTGCTCGACCCGTCAGGAACAGACATTGGGATGTTTGTGTTTTGCGAGGTTGTTACTGGCTGTCCGTCAAGGGGGGTTACCGGTGTATCGTCGCTAACTAGCTGCACCTTGGCAACTCCCGTACCAACCCTGAAGTCGAGTAGTTTCGCTGTCTCATACCAGAGGTCAACAGCGCGCACCTTACCCTCGACATTGCCACCTCCGGTGCCGACATCGCCCTTTTCCATAACGATAGTCTTGCCGCCATAGGTTATTTTTAGCTTAGCTTTTGGTTTGAGTCCGCCCTTCCAGGCGTGATTAGCCGGGGTGCGCATATTTTCAGGAGCCTTAAGGGCGTCGGTGAGCGCCTTAAAGTCCAGACTTTTTGCGTTGCTTAGTTCAGCAAACGTCGTACGACCATTAAGCTTTCCGGTTAGCGAATTACCATTATCATCTCCGGGGTTGCGCTTGAGGTTTTTGCCATCCCACGTGCCGCCATAAATAGAAACGCCCACCTCTACCTCTTCGCCGATAGTTGTGTAACCCTGACTATTGGACTGTCCTGGGGTACACTGCTCGTCTTTTTTGCTCAGGAAATATATGGAATTATTCAGGTAAGAGTTTTCGTCGAGCGCCGACACCGGTGATGCTGAGCTTGTTATGACGAGACAGGCTACGCTCAAAAGAATACCAAGCTGATATAGGTGTTGTCTGAGGGTGGTTTTGCGATATTTCTTCATAGGTTGCCTCTAGTAACACTTATAATTATTTGGCGCTTCTTTCGGTAATACATCCATCGGGTTGAAGGAATTTTTAAGCGATCCATATGATGGGTGGTCGTCGGAACGCGATACCACCATGTGTAGATGAACTTTTGTTGAACCTGCGACACTAAGTCTACCGGTTAGACCACCAACCCCAACCACCTGACCCGCTTTAACGGATTGACCAGCAGACACACTGTAACTCGTTAAGTGCTGGTAGGTGTAGTAGATACCCTCAGGAGTTTTTATGCGCACGGCATTACCCCCTGCTCCATAGTTTTTCGCCCAAACAACCTCACCGTCGTGTGCGGCATAAACGTTTTGTACCACGGTAGAGTTCATATCCATTCCTGCGTGTACACCCAGTGATCCGACATTACGACCCCAGCATGGTCCTGGGTCAACCTTCTGATTCATCGGCCACACCCACCCATCACGGCTTGGTGCACCACTGAGGTTTCCGCTATCATTAGACCCGGACTGCCCTGATGACTGCTCGTCTTTCTTGTTGCCGGCCTCTTCTATGTAGAGATTACTCTCCTTGTCGTCGGCTGCCGTTGCTAGTAGTCCGCCGACAACTTTTTCAAGGGCACACGGGTCGGTTTTTTTGTAGGTGTGGAGTAGCTCACCATCTTCGAGGCTGAGACTGTCTTCCCTGGCCTTGGCGCTAGCGGTGCAGTATTCTTGGGTATAAGTGCCCGGGTCGGCACTGAAGGTTGAGCTGTCGGCGTAACCGTAGTTTGGAATACCGAACGCCTTGAGGGTGTGTATGTCTGCCGTGCCGGCCTTTGCTTTTTTTGTGGTGCTATTAACTATAGTCGAAGGGGTGTTGAGGAGGAATCGTAGTGCCGACGAGCCATTGGTTGGTATTTTTGCCAGGAGCTGATTAGCTATAGAACCCTGCAAGGATGAGTTGAATAGTTTTGCGAGCATTGGCTGTGCGTCGAATTCCTCTTTTTCTTGGCGGTTCTTGTGCTGAACAATTGACGCCAACTGTTGGTCTGATAGGGCGGCCCCGCCAGCACCATCGGTTTTACCGGACGGATTGTCTTTGTTCTGTCCGTGCGCCATAGACTCGTTACTGGTTGAGTGTAGGGCGGCAGCAAGTGCCTCATAGTTTGATACACCCGATGCTCCAACCCCAAGCGACGGAAGGGGGATTATTTGACCAATCATCCATTGGACGAGTTGCTGTAGTTTTTCTACACCAAAACTAACACCCGGAAGATGTTTGACAAGATCCCAAAGGGGGCCGGTTATTGTTGAGGTGATGTCATCCAGCGCCTTAAAAGCTTGCCCGATGGAACTATTCCAAAAACCGGCAACTGACGCCAATCCCCTCCACCAGGGATTGTTTTTTATCGTTGTAAAATCACGAACCATTTTATTCTCAGGACAAATTGACTCGCCCGGTGGTAGCTTGGTGTCTACCTCCTCTCCGGCTTCGTTTGTACACTTTCTTGTAATACCTTTCGACAAGCTAGCGAGCATTGGCGAAGCTGATTCTGTCGAAGGAAGCTGGAATAGCTGGAATAGCGGCGACCTTTCTGCTCCGTCAAACATTTTACTTGCAACGGCGAGAGTGTTCATATCTGCACTACCGTCCTTAATCTGATCGGCGGCAACCATTGGACTGGAGTCTTCATTAAAGGCAAATGCTGTAACCGCCTGTGTCATAGCATCGTAGAAGATAGCCTCAAGCACTCGTCCGTCAATTGCACCAACCGCCCTAAACGCCATATCAATCCAACCAACAACAGCGATTGGCCCCAGTACTTTCTTGATAAGCTCTTTCGAGATAACCTTTCCGAGTGAACCATCTACTTCGCCGTTGATAACACTTTTTGCTGATTCGAGCGATGCCTTGCTACCCTGGGCCTTTTTGAGTTGTGCCTCGGCTCGCTTACGCTCTTCGGATCCCTCCTTTGATGAGTTGACCGCGTCCTCGGCCTCCTTTATTCGTTTATCAATATCAAAGTCTAGCTTATCAAGCAGCTGCTTACAAGTTGCGACATTTGCTCCCTGGAGGCAGCCGATATAGGCAGTCATCCTCGTGGACACCCTACCGACAAGCCCCTTGATGATTGACGCCTTAATCTTCGCGGAGACTTCCGTCAGGTTTTTGGCTGTTTTGTCGGGGATAATATTGAAGCGCTTAATACCATATTTACGCATGAGAATTTTTTTTGATATATAGCGGAGGACATAATTTTTACCATGAGCCTGCTTGACCATATTATTAACAAAACGCCTGGCCTCTTTGTGTCCACTTAGTTCTTTTGATACGTTGCGCGTGAGAGAGCCTACATCCTTACCGATGTTTTCTAGCGACACTGTGAAACTGGTAGCCTTGCCTCCCAAGCTCGATTTACCGGTTGCGTTGAGGGTTGTTTTAATTTTTCTACCCTCTTTCTCGAATTTTGCGTCTAGTTGCTTGGTGAACCAGTCGGAGTATTTAGTTGATCCGAGGTGACACAACAGGCCACCACCGGCGCAAAAAACTAGGTTTTTATCACCTGGATACGCCTCTTTCATAATCCTCATAGATAGCCAGCGCGTGACAAGATACTCAAATCGCTGTTCTACGGCGTGTTCGGGGACCTTGGATACCTTACCGATGATCGGTTCTATCAGAGAGCTGAGCTTAAATAAGTTAACGGCAAACGGTGCGGCTATACCAAATGCTCCGAGAATAAGGACGACAGCGATGGAGGCACCCTTATTTTTTTTAAGCTTTTTCATGAAGTTTCTGCTTCTAGAAGGTGCCTTATTCTCTTGTTGAGCCTGAGCGTCAGGATAGTTAAACTCATTCTCCAGATTGGCTAGCGTTTGAGCAGCGTTGGCGCTAGTTTCTTGTTTTTTTTGCTTATCAAACTGACTATTGTCGAGGTCAAAGCCATCGTCCCTTAGCCCCGCTTCTATCTGATCAAGCTTTGCTTGCTCGCCAGCATTCAGTCGCTCCGATGAATCATCATATAGCTCAAACGGATTTGCTCGCCCATCGGCATCGGAGTCGGTCGTGGTGTCAAATCGCGGCGGTTTTGTTGCTGTTGCCATATGCCTCCAATTATACTACACTGCCCCGTACCCGCCGAGCGGTGTTTCTGATGGTAGTTGATGTCGAGAGATCGGCGAGGTGTTGATGAGTTCGTATTCGGTATCACTGGCCTGAATTTGGATGTGAACGTGGTTTTGCCCGGCAAAGAACAACCCCTGCCCCACCGGGAAATTGGCGAGGCGTTTTTGCTCTTCCTCGGTTAGCTTAAAGACGCTGGAAAGGACGTCAACGGCGCTGGTTGACTGCTTGAGCAGCAGCTGCATTGATGAGTTGGCGACGATGGCCCGACCCATCTTGCTACCCATAAAGTCCTCGACGTCCTGGGTGATGGTCGTGAGACCCAGCTGGTATTTGCGGGCGCGCTTGGCGAGAGAAAACAGGAAGTTGGCCGAGTCGTCGTAGCGCATCAGCTGCCACGCCTCATCGACGATCAGCATGCGCCGCTTTTGGTCGGTACGCGTAATGTTCCAGATGTGATTCAGCACAATATACATGGCGATCGGCCGCAGCTCGTCCTCGAGGTCGCGGATATTAAAGACCACCATGGTGTTATTGATATCAATATTTGACTGCTGACTAAAGATACCGGCGAAAGTACCGGAGGTAAATTTGCGGAGCCGCTGGGCGAGGCTTGGCCCGGTGCCGCCCATATGAAGCAGCGTATCGTAGAGGTCGGCAATGGTTGGTGGTGTCGAATGGTGGGTCAACGGGTCGGCGGTGATGCCGACGCGAGCGTAGGTGTCGATCAGTGCTTGGTCAATATCAGCCTCCTCGGCGGCCGTCAGTCCAGCGATAATCTGCCCGCCCGCCGTCGTCTGCGAGCCGCCCAGCATCTGCCGCAGCAACCCGTGCAGCGTCACCAAATTCGCCCTCAGTGCATCGTCCGCCTCATCGGTATCAATCACTCGCGGCAGATCAAACGGATTGATGCGGGTGTCGCTGTTGAGGCTGAGTCGAATGTAGCTACCGCCGACGGCGTCGGACAATTTCTGGTATTCGTTTTCTGGGTCGATAATCACGATGTCTGAACCAAGCATCATGCTGCGCAGCGCCTCGAGCTTGACCGTGAACGACTTACCGGCACCAGACTTCGCGAACACCACCATATTAGCATTCTCGAGGGAAAAGCGGTCAAAAATCACCAAGCCGTTATTATGCATATTGATACCATAGAGCACGCCCTTGCCGTCGGTCAGGTCGGCCGAGGTAAACGGAAAGCTGGTGGAAATAGCGCCGGTATTCATGTTGCGGCGAACCTGGAGCTGGTCGGTTAGCTGTGGAATAGTGCTATTGAGGCCCTGCTCTTGTTGGGCTGAGGCAACTTTAGAGAACACCAGTTGCTGGCCAAAAATTGTCTCGATCTTGTGCTGGATAAAGTTGAGTTCATCAATGCTGTCGGCATAAATCGTGATGTAAAGGCCAAAGCGGAAGAACTTTTCCGAGCCAATCTGTAGCTGGTTACGCAGCTCCTCGGCGTCCTGCAGGGCAGCTTCCATCGCTGGGTCGCGCACCTTGCCCTTCTCAGAGTTGATGCTGAGGCTAGCCTCAAGCTGCGTCACCTTCTTGCGCAGGTTATTGAGCACCACCTGGGTATCAACCGGGTAAATGAACATGCTGATATCCAGCACCTCGTCGATGTTGATCACCGAACTGAGCCAACCGGTGTATAGCTCGCGCGGATAGCCGTAGACGTACATGGTGCGCCCATACTTTGAGCCGAGGCGGAAGTGGTCAGACTTGAGCTCGAGGCTGCTTGGAGCGATAAAGTCGCGCAAAGTTCTCACGCCGGTGAGAAATGCCTGCTCTACCTCGGCCTGCTCGCGGGCCCGCTGTTGGGCGGCGATATCAATGGCGTCTAGCTTCTTTTTCCTAGCCATGTCGTGCTCCTCCATATCCATGCGGCGACTCGCCCCGCCCCTTGCGGACATAGGTTGTCGCCAGTTCATCGGCACCAACACTGAGTGGCTGCTGTGGCGCCACGTCAGGGTTGTATGAGCTGTAGAATAATTCGCCCAGCTGTTTGGTGTTAAGCTGCGAACTCTTCACGCCCATCTGAAACAGTCCGCTCATTACCGAATCAACTCGGTTCTTAATTTCATCCTTGGCCTTCTCGTAGGCGGTTTGCTCAATCTTGGTGACGGTGTTGTCTTTCTTGCCGCCAAAAAAACTATCGAACAGACCCTTGGCCTGCTGCTTGATAACTTGCATGTCGCCACTCTGATAATACGGCACCACGATATAAAAATCCTTATCCATAATATTGGCTTCTTGGGCGAGGACATCGATAAAGTTGATGTAGTCGTCCATCAGCACGTTCAGGAGCATGTTGTCTTGATTGCGGCGAATGTCAATCAGGCGGTCGATATACGGCCCGATGTCAACGCGCCGTGAGCGAATGAGCACTTGAATCGGAAAATATAACGAGTTAAGGAAGTTTTGGTAGCTAAATTCAATTCCCTCACGCTCGCGGCCGCTCATCAGGTCAAAGTTAATTGACTGACATTGAACAATCGCCCGAAAGCTGCCGTCATTCATGATGATCATATTCTCGCGCATCTCAGAAAATAGCAGCGTGTTCTGGGTGCTGGTCGGACCTTTTTGTTGAGGTTTTGCCTGGTTAGTTGGCTGCTTGGCGGGTTGTTGCGGGGCTGGCTGTGGCTGGTTGGGCTCGGGTGCGGGCGGCAAGCTGGGGGCTGGTTGTGCCGCGGGTTGTGCGCTTGGCATCGGCTGTGGCTGGGCTGGCGCCTGCGGTAATTGCTGTGGCAGCGGGCTGAATTGATCAGGATACTGAGCGTACGGTGAGGTTGGTTCTGTGGAGACTGGATCGGGCCCAGAGGCAATGACCCCCGGCATGGTCGGCGAATTTGACGGTGCACCAAACTGTGGTGCAGCGGCTGCATCTGGTGGATAGTGATATGGTTGCTGTTGCTGATCTGGTTGCATAGACATCCCACCTAGTGAAGCGAAATCACGACTTCCTTATCATGTTCTTTTTGGATGCGACCGGCCTCTCGTTGGAGCGAGGCGACCGACAGATCGCTGTGATTACGCGCTAGATCCATTATAGCAGGCGAGACGGGTGCTGTGCTAGGGGGCGGCGCCTGGTCGGTGTGGGCCGTCGCGGTTGTCTGCTCGCTGATGGGTGTGATGATGGACTGCTGCATAGTTGGATAGGGGTTGAAGGTCGAGGTCTGTAGCGAGTAGACTTGGTCGTCTTGGCTGTCTTGGGTGGTGGGGGTAGTGGGGGTAGTTTGGGCCCGCTGCATTTGCTGGACAATTTCATCATGGCGTCTTTCGTCGGCTCGCTCAATGAGTGTTTCAAAGGCGCGGGCTGTCTTGCTGCTTGGATCAAGCGGGTCTTGGGCGGTCTGGGCCTCGTTGTACCAATCTGCCTGCATCGAGCTGTTCATCACCGAGCTGTTTGGGTTATCGACACCGCGCACCGACCAACCGTGCGTGTCCACCAGCGTCGCCAGATATGACAGCCGGCGATTGACCTCGGCCTGGTCATATCCCTTGCCGTATTGCTTTTCCTCAACTCGCGGGGCGATCACCTCGACCATTCGCTCAATGCCATCGGCTCGCCACAGTCGTTGTTTGGGTTTGAGGATGAACGAAATAACCGCTGCGAGGTAAACCTCCATCGGCTGATCCTTGCGCAGCGGCAAGGCTAGCGCCCCAAAAAACAGCGCAACCGGTACCGGGATAATCGCCAGTGGCGGCAGCACCGAGAACAGTCCCCACGCTAGCGCAATCATGCCGATCGCGACGATCAAGAAAATAAACTGCTTGAAACTAAACGGCCCGAGCAGCTTGTCTTCAGCTTCCACATCCTGGGGAACTTTGTAGACAGCCATTGAGTATTATTATAGCAGACTCTGAATGCCTTTGAGGGCGTCTCCTTGCTCACGAGTATATCGACCCTTATAGAGCTCGTCTGTTAGGACGGTTTCAATACTCTCATTGAGGAATTCCTTTGTATCAGGGGTTAATTGCGCAGCAATATTGTACTTTTGCATCATATCAAGCGTATCCTCAAGGAATACCGCGTCACTTGCCAGGGCTTTGTCGGCACTCAACTTACCCTTCTCAAAAGCCTTTATCATATTGCGCACCTTGAAGGCGTCACCGGTATCCTTGATAGCATTGGCCTGTATATCAACACACTCTGATCCACCCAGCCACCATGGTCGTGCACTATTGTTTTTCAATGCTACACCAAGTTCTTGGGCGAGGTCGTCTGTCAAATTATTCATCTGTACCTTGCTGAGCATATCGAGTAGCGGTTTAGCACCACGACTGCTTGCGATCTTGCGACCAGCCGCATTCCTGATGTCGTCGGTTGCTGGGATATTGCCAACAGCATTGCCACCGATGAGGCTTACTGTATCGGCATCGCTCACGTTGCTGCCGTTGAGGATAGCAGCGGCATTCTTGACCGATTCTTCGTAGGCGGCACTCACCGTTTGAGCGGCAGCGGCGGCGGCGCGCCGCGACCCAAGGTCATTACTCATACCTGGAATTGATGCGTAGTAAGCGTCCTCGATACCACCAGCGGCCGATCGAAGCTCTGCGCCGGTATTGTCATCACGCATGGCACGAGCAAACTGATCGTTGAGGACACGATTGATGCCGCTCTTGAGCAAGCCTTGAACCGCTAGAGTTTGATGTGAATCACGTGCTTGCTGTATAGCCTCTTGGACTGCGGTGTTATTGGCAACATTTTCTGGCAATTCCCCGTGTCCAGTCTGAAGCGCCGTAAAGCGATTGTCGAGCACCTGCTTCTCAGCATCAACCATCTGACGAATGGACCGTGATTGGAAATCCTGAATGATAGCCGCCTGGTTGGTGCTTTGATGTGCGTTCCATGCCGACTGCAGCTTCCCTTCGACAATATTTTTATCTTCTCCAACAGAGCGCCTGAACTGATCAATCTTAGCATAGGAATCAGTCCCCTTTCGTATAACATCAGATTGATCTTGCAACTCTTTGAGCATATCCTTACGGTTTTGCGATGACTGCGCCAGCCTGCGTCGCCATGCCGTTGGGGTAAATTTGCTATTTGGACGTTTGTTGAGTTTTTTATGTTTCGTAATCTCGCTCTTCTCTTTTGCCCAGTTCTTAGATCGGTCGAATAATCCCTTACTGCGGTCATTGACGAGACCGGTGAATTTGCCGAGGAGTCCACCGCCCAACTTAATCATCAGTGGCGTCAGGGCGAGCGGTGCGATCTGGACTGCCATACCAAGGATATACATCACTGCCCCGTTCGGTCCCGCGGCGTTTTGCATAATGACTGAGCCTGCCAGCTGCGCTCCACCGAAGGCAGCCGCAAACCCCGGGAAGAATATTAGCATCGTCAAGAAGACGTCCTTCCACTTGTCAAACCACTTCTCCGTACCCGGTAACAAATAAGCCACAAAAGCCAGCGGTGAAATGATAATCAAAATAACGATCAACGCCTGACGAGCGGCCATAATGATAACAACGAGAAGAATAACGAGTCCAATGCCACACAAAAGCGGTACAACAAAAGGAAGTAGCTCGGCTCGCATATGGAGCCCCGCAGCCAGCGCCGCACCGCCGGCGGCACCTCCCAAAATCTGGAAGGTGACCTCTTGCCAGGTCATTGGTTCAGATGCTGGCGCCGATCCACCCAGGGTAGCGACTGTGTTACGAATATTCATGAACATGTCTTGGAGCGCACTTCCGGCGATGTTTGATAGGTCGAGGAGTATAGCGCAGACGTGAAATGACAGATTAACCAGTATCGCCGCGACAATCAACCGAGGCAACATCTTTTTGATGCCATAATTGGAGATGCCCATAGAAGTAACTTGTGAGTAAATAATGACTATGAACATGACGATAAAGATACCGTTGGCGATATTGCGAACGATATTCCAAGCCAGAAAGATGCCACTGGTCTGATTACCCGTCTGAAGCGGTGGCACCACGAGGAAGCTTTTGAGCACCCCAAACATCCAGTCGATGGAGCTAGCTAACCACGCCGAAACAGGACAGAGAATCCAGCCGATGCCGCCAGCAACCTCGCACGAAGATGCAGAGTTTTGACTCGGAGGGTCAATTGATAGTGTGGTCGATTCTTTCTTTGTGTAGGTGTTTGGCGCAGTATACGTGAATGTCGTTAGGGACACCGAGGTCATTGATCCGAGGTCGCCTGTTGACGGAAAGTGAATGACGCGGACGTCTTGATTATTGGTCACAGTTTTCTTGGACATGTAGACCACTTGGTCAGACCCTAAGTTAAGGGCCTTTAGTTTGTCGACGTCGGAAACTCGCTCAAAAGTTTCGTTGTCGTAGGATATTTTGCTACTATCCCACTTCGCGTCCGCCGCTAGCGCCTGGCCCGAGGTTATGACCGTACTCAAAAAAATACTGACTAGGAGGCCCACCGCCAGCAATATAAACCACTGCAACCATCGCATTGACGATCGCTCTCGTGAACGTAACCACTCCATTACTGGCAATGGTAGCATTTTTATAGAGAAAAGTCAATAGTTTTAGCTGGTGGCAGGTGGATTATTGTTTTGATTATCGCGGTTATTTTGATTATTTGGCGGTGCTGAAGGTGGGGATTGCGGTGGAGCTGGCCCCCTCCCTGTTCCGGCGACGAATGTTCTCCCCGTCGGGGTGTCTGACGGGACTGCTTCGGTGATATTGTTAATTTCTACCGTAGAATTAATCGCATTTTTGACATCATCTGCTGTTACGCCACTCATGTCATGTGGTACTCGCAGCTCCTGAGGTTCGGCTACTCTATCGCTGTTTCGTATATTTTCAAGCTCTTTGCGTGCACTACCTGATATCGAGGTATTGATACGTTTATTGTCAAGCACTGAGGCCGCCCTCTCGGCGGAGACACCGACCATTTTATGGTCGCCCTTGGTGAATTCAGTTTCACCAGCAACCTTAATTGCACTGGATGTCTGTCGTGCCAATTTTTCATCACTTAATCCGCTGACTCCCTTGGCGGTCAGTTCGGCCATTTGTTGCTTGCTAAAGCTGACCGAGGTTGCTCCGCTCTGTTCCATCTGGTCGATAGCCGTTCTACCCATTTCAAACAGACCGGCATGGTCATCTTTCATTCTGGTAAGGGTTTCTGCCATGCGGCGGTTGCTGATGGTTCCACCACCCTGGAGATACTCGTACATTTGTTCGGCACCGCGCTTACCAGTTGACTCTAATTTCTTAAAGGCAATGTGTTTAAGTATCTCGTTGTCTCCAGCGCCTCTCAGTGCAGCGGCCGCGTCGCCGTTGTATCGATAATCAAGCATACGCTCTGCTGTCTTGCGCTCTTCGTCGTCTACAGCATCTTGACCCTCGGCAGCACTGCGAATACCATAATCTCCTCCGAGGAAGCGGTTATTTGCTAAGGCGCTCTCGTTAAATCTTTTGCTGAACCGAGATTTTCGATTTCTCCAGAATTTATCTAGGGCTCCGGTACCCTCCCATGCCCCGGCTCGCATAAGGGCTTTGCGGCGCTGTCGTCGCTGCTTGCGAAACTTTTGCATCTCGCCAAGCCGTGAACTATCATAAGTATCTTTTGCCCAGTTTCTGGCGCTGCCACCGAGACTGCCGCCAGCGTTGTTGATGTGCTGACCAATCGCCCCGGCAACGTCGATAGCTTTCTTGAGGACACTCCACACGGCGATGAGTGGCAGGACTTTGATTAGCTCACCAACAATTTGCATGATCGTGTCATTTCCACCCCCGGCCTTAACGACAGCCCCCGCCAGTATGCCGCCACCGAACAGTAGGCCGATTGTCGGAAAGACCATGAGTAGTCCCACAAAGATTGAGCGCCATTTACTAAATAATTTTTCGGTATTTGGCAGCAGAAAGGCCACAAAAGCCAGCGGTGAAATGACGATGAGGATGACGATGAGCGCTTTGCGGGCGATTAACAGCACAGCGACGGTCGCCATAACAACCAGCCCAGAAACAAGCGCCCCAATCAAGACTGCGAGGGCGAGAATCCCGGCGGTGCCTGCGGCAAGGATGGTTAAGGCAAAGCCCCCCCATGTACCGCGTCCTTGACCTGATTGAAAAATTTCATTTGCTCGAGTAATCTCGTCACCGATGCCGCCGATACCAGCACGCAGGCTATAGCCAAGGATGTTAGACAGGTCGACAGCAATTTGACAGATGTAAATCGATACGTTCACCAGGATTGCAGCGATGATAAGGCGAGGCAGCATCTTTTTAATGCCATAGTTTGAGATGCCAAAGCCGGTGAGCTGAGACATAATAATTGCCAGGAACATTATGATAAACGCACCATTGGCAATGTTGCGCATGATCCCCCAAGCTGCCTGTACCTCATCTCCAGAAGCAAGGCCCGGCTCAACCTTTAGGAAGTTGTCGGCAATCATAGCGAAAGCTGCGTCTGAAACATCAGCTAAGAAATTAACCACCGGACAGATGAGCCAACCAAGGTCTTTGACGGCACATTCTGGCTTTTTCTCGTCGCCACTATTTTGACCGGAGGGGGAGTCGGCGGAGATACCAGAGAGGGCACTTTTTAGCTCACCATCGGAATAATTTGACTGTTTGGCGATACACTTTATATATTCATCAGAACTCGCCACGGCGCCACTTGACGGCATCTTATCCTTACAAGCGTTCATCCAGCTGTCAACCTGTTGTTTACATATTTGCTCCGCTGGCCCTCCGGCGCCTCCGCCGTTTTTCTCGATACATTTTTTTAGGAGAGCGTCATAAACGGCCTTACGGGTATTATCGGTGGCCTCGGTTTTTGCTGATTTTGCGGCTGCTTCAGCGTTGTTTGATGCCCACTGTGCAATTTGCCCACATGACATCATTGAGCTTGCGCCTCGTGGTGCATTGTAGGGTGATGCGATATCTTGGAACATTGGAATATTTTTATTAGCATCAGGGATATAGTAATACCCATAGGCTGTTGAGCCATCGGTTAGAGCAACGGCTATTTTTTTATTACGCTGGTCGGCTTTAATATCGTTACTTGCGGCGTTATCTCCGCTGTCATACCCCCTCCACTCCGCCTTGCATCCAGCGTTTTGCTTTGTTAATAGTGTTGCCATCGCCATAGAGTAGTTGACTGACGCTGAATCAAACTTAAGACTCCTGCCGGCCTTTTTCTCAAGAACCTCAACCGCATACTTGTCTCTGTCAGTTGGTATATTCCACTTACTACCGCTATATTCTGGCTTAACGATATTGCTAATACAGTCAAGGTTAGCGTCGTCTCGCCATTCCCCTTTTAATGCACAGAACATGTCGGTAAAAGAGCTGTAGCCAAAGGCGTCTCGTGCGGCTGCAACCGTTTGCTTACAATCAAACTTCGCATCTCCGTCTGGATCAAGAACCGGACTGACGTGTGGAACATGTATACCCCCCCAGTCGCCACTGGCAACATTTCCGGCGCTGAGATTATCCCCAAAACCGAGATTATTGCTAATGCAACTACCCATAGCAAGAGCAAGTGTGCGCTGCTTCACCTGGGGGAGGTATGGAGAATAATCAAGCCGCGCCCGAGCCGCGTTAGCGGTCGGCGACAGCGCAAAAAACGTCATGAGCATCGGAACGACTAATAGTACGGCCAGCCCAACCAAGGTAATGCGAATACGTTGATGCGGGGTCTTTTTTTGCGTAAGCATTATGAGAATATATTACCACGCTTATGCTAGTAATTCAAAAAGAGGGGCTCATCCCCTCTTTTTACGGTGTGTTGCTATACTGGGCGCGACCGGTTTACTCTAGGAGTCGACGCCGCTGTAACCAGTAACCTCGTCATCAACAATTTGCCACAGATCACCATTCTTGACCACCCTGAAAAGAGAACCGGTAGTTACGCCGTTGGTAATTGTTGATTCATAAACAAGCTGCAGGCCTTGCGTCGGTAGTGTTTCGCCAGTCTCTGGATCCACATAGGGCTTGGCTTCTGCAAACCTTACCTTTAGTACCTTAAACATTTCGGAGCCGGGTACATTTTTTTGATAGCCACTCTCTTCCTTCTTATCCTTAGCATCCAGGAGTGCCACAATAGTCTTTCTGGCGGCGTATTCTGAAGTTGATATCTTCCCGCTCCGCAGCATATCATCTAGAGCAGGCTTCCTTAGCTCAGGATTCCCATAAAACGCTGCAGATGTCACCATCCTTGCAAAGTCAGGATCCCACGGACCGGTGTCAAAACCTGCAACCACGGGACCGAGTATTTTGGCTGCAACTTCTTCGGCGGAGTCTGTTTCCGATGCGGGCTCTGTGCAGTATTTGCCAGGCTTAACGGCCGCCCCCGACGGATTATATAAGTCATTATTTGGGCTTTTGGTTCTTCCCCATATCGTGTCCTTCTTAAGTGTCTCCCTATACGGCACTAAGCGCTTTTCTAGTGGAAGGTTGGCAAACCTCTCTGGGGTTATGTCCTTGAACTCCTCCCTGACTTGATCGTATTTCTCCTCGGCTAGATCCTTTGGATCAACAGTCTCAGACGGTGATGGTGAGGCAGATGGTGACTCTGATGGGTCTAATGAAGCGCTTGATGATGGGCTTTTCTCTGGTACTGCTATACGATCGCCCCTACCGCAGCCTGCAAGGCCCACTACAACTGTAGCGCCGAGAGTAACCCCGGCTAAAGCCTTTTTAAGCTTATCCTTAGCCCTCTCAAGAAGAGACGGCCTGTCATCTAATGAACTACTTGGGTCATAGCTCTCATGTGAACGTGCCATAACGCTTGGAGTCCTTTCTCTGGCCGGTGGCCAGTCAATAAGAGTAGTTTTAATCCACCTCAGAGTAGATAATAAACTCTGAATAACATCATTGTAACACATTCTGTAAACTTAGCAATACCCTAGTAATAAATTAAATGAAAACAGCCCTTATCTCACAAGAAATGGGCTGCTAGGTAACAATAGTGCTAATTCTGGCGCGCCCGACCGGATTCGAACCGGCGATCTCCTCCGTGACAGGGAGGCGTGATAGGCCAACTTCACTACGGGCGCATAACTTTCCGTATGATAGCAAACTTTTATGGCTTTTTCAAGAAATCGTTTGCATTTTTCCTGCCACTATTTTACAATTTAGGGTAAGAGATTTGTATATGACAAAAAGAAATATTTTCATCACCGCTATCTTTCTCGCAACCATTATCTGCGGCGTCGTACTGTCTGGTACACCTGCGTTGGCCGAGAGTAAATGTGGCGATGCACCGACCTCGATCATTAATTGTGGCGGTGCAACTGGTGACGCTGCCATTCTCGGTATTATCAAAATGGTTATCCAGATCATGACCGCTGGTATCGGCATCTTGGCGGTCGGTACGGTGATATATGGCGGTATTCTCTACTCCGCGTCTGGCGGTAGCCCGGACAATATCAAAAAGGCCAAAGAGCTCTGGGTCAACACCGCCATCGGCCTCATCATATTCGCGTTTTTTGTAGCTATCACCAACTTCCTGATCCCTGGGGGGGTATTCTGATGAAGCACATTGTGATCGCGCTGGGGCTGATGGTCGCGGGGTCGCTGATGCTGTCGGTGGTTCAGGCAACGCCGGCCAGCGCGGCCTGTGGCGGCAACATCTTGACGCTCAAGCCGTGGTACGACGGGCTGACCAAGTCGGATTGTAATCTCAAAGCGATTGTCGACAATAACGATAAGCGCGCCCAAAACGATCCGGACAATTACGCCACGCTCAACGGCTTTATTTGGCGGGCGATATTGAACGTTGTCGAGGATTTGTTGCAGCTGGCGGGCTTTGTGACGGTCGGCTTTGTGATATACGGCGGCTTTTTGTACTTGACGAGCAATGGTGAGCCGGGACAGATGGCCAATGGCATGAAAACGGTGATTAATGCGGCGATCGGCCTAGTGATTGCTATCGCCTCGGTGGCGCTGGTGAATGTCGTGGCTGACGGATTGGGGCTGCCACGGTCATGATGCGATTTGTAGCCGGTGTATTGGGGTCGCCAGATTCGCTGGGCATTCCGACGAACAGTGCTTCAGCGGATGCACTGGGCAACATTCTCAATACGGTGTATTTCTTTGCCGGGGCGATCGCGATTTTGATGTTGGTGCTGGCCGGTATCAATTACGCCAATTCGGGCGGCGACACTAACAAGCTTACCAAGGCGAAAAATACCATCCTCGGTACCGTTATCGGCATTATTATCATCCTCTCCGCATTTCTCATTACTAACTTTGTCATTAGTGGCATGAAAGGATCGGCAATATGAAAAAACTCGTAGTCATTATCGGCGTGATAGCGGCGCTCATTGCCCCACTAGTGGTGGCATCAAGCGTATCCGCCCAGAATGTCGACATTTACGGCGCCTGCTCGGGCTCCAGTGGTGAAGTCTGTAAAAACCGTGGTGCGACGGTGCAACCACTGTTTAGGAACCTCATCAATGCTATCTTGCTCATCCTCGGCGCCATTTCTGTCATCATGATCATCATCGGTGGCTTTCAGTATGTGACCTCGGCCGGCGACTCTAACAAGGTTAAAACTGCCAAATCGACCATCATGTATGCGGTGATCGGTGTCGCCGTAGCGCTTCTATCGTATGCCATTGTTGATTTTGTGTTTGGCAAAATATAAGAAAAAAGGAGAAATGTATGAAACGATATAGAAAAACCCTCGTAACCGCCGTCTTGTCATTAACGGTTGCTGCCGTGGCTGTCGTCATGCCGATCGCCCTGCCGTCCGCGTCGGCCCAATTTCAGAGCGGTTTGGATGCAGCTCGAACACAGGAGATGAGCACGAAGCCTATCGGTACCACCATTGGCGAGGTGGTTAATATCTTTCTCTACTTCGTCGGTGCAGTGGCGGTTATTGTTGTGATCTGGGGCGGTTTTCAGTACATCACCTCGTCAGGCGATAGCCAGAAAGCGACCACTGCTAAAAACACCATCATGTACGCGGTGATCGGTATCGTTGTGGTGGTCATGTCGTACGCTATCGTTAACTGGGTCTTTGGCTTGTTTAAGTAGCTAAATAATGATAGAATAACAGCTGAAACTATATTAACTGGTAAACAAGGAATCAAGAATGAACAAATTAAAACTCATCGTTGTTGGTATTGTGGCTACGCTAGCGTTGGCATTCGCGACAGTGCCGGTGGCTCAGGCACAATATAACCTGGATAGGGGCATTAGCGACTCAAAGGGCGATCGGGTTGCTGAAAAGGTTGATGATCCGCAGCAACTGGTCAAGGGCATTGTTAATGGTATTCTCTACTTCGTCGGCATCTTGTCGGTGATTATGTTGATCTGGGGCGGTATCCTTTACACGACTTCATCTGGTGACTCGAGCAAGGTGACTACTGCTAAGAACACCATCATGTACGCGGTGATCGGTCTGGTGGTGGCGATCTTTGCCTACGCGATCGTTAACTTCGTTCTCACAACATCACGCGGCGTGAGCTCGTAGCCATTGATTACACCAAGGAACACCCTCGCGATAAGCGAGGGTGTTTTTCTAATTGGTTAGGGTGTGTCAATGGTGAGATCAATATACTTCATTAAAGGTGAAAGACTGGACCTTACAAAACTTGGATTTTCTTGGCGCGTTCTTGCTTGATCTTTTCAAACGTGATGGTGAGCACGCCGTCCTTGAGTTCGGCCTTGACGCCTTCTTCGTTGACCGCGACGGGTAGCGCCAGGGTGCGGCTAAACTCACCCCAGTAGCATTCTTGGATGTGCCAGTTCTTGACGTCGGTCTCGTCGCCGCTTGATAGGGTGCCGCTGATCGTGAGGATGCCGTCGGAGATGCTAACGTCTAGGTCGTTACGATCAACACCAGCGGTTCGGGCTTTGATAATAAGTTCGGTTTCTGATTCAAATACATCGACTGCTAGCTGCCCCATCAAATCATCGGCCTCATCCTCCCAGTCATCCTCAGGGGTGGGCGCTGCGGTAGCCGGTGCTGCTGCGGGTGCGGCTGGTTGCGGCGCGTCATTAGCCAGATCATCATTCAAGAAAGCTGCGGTTAGCTCATCTTCGATTAACAAATCGTCGTTTCTGCGTGCCATGTTTCCTCCGCCTTTATAGGCTGATTGACAATATCATCTATTAGTATAACGGTTATGTGCGCTATAATCAAGAGTGAAAGGCGAAAAAGCGAAAAATGCCTATTGATACGTTATTATCATATATCGCGCCGCATTATTGTTATGGTTGCGATGCGACTGGCTCGCTTTTGTGTCGGTCGTGTCTTGCGGCGGAGAAGCGGAGCCGCTATCAGGTCTGTGTGATTTGTGGACAGCCGTGCGCTAATGGCAATGCCTGTCGGCGACATGCCCTGCCCTACGGGGCGCTCGACTGTGTGCTGTGGCGGCGAGGTGCGGTGGCGCGGCTGATTGATGATTATAAGTTTCACCGCGTGCGTGCCGCCAGTGGGGTGTTGGCTGGTCTCTTAGATGAATTACTCCCAGAATACGACGCCTCGACGGTGGTTGTACCGGTGCCGACGGCCCCTGCCAATATTCGTAAGCGTGGCTATGATCACATGCTGCTGATCGCTCGGCGGTTTGCCCGGCGGCGGGGACTGAGGGTCGAGCAACCCTTGGTCAGACAGACGAATGTGACGCAGCATTATGCTCGCTCGGCGGCTGAGCGTAGAGCGCAGGCGCAGCAGTTTTTCCGCGCGCGTGGCGTTCGGGCCGATGTTCCCCATCTGATCTTGGATGATATTTTCACCACTGGCTCAACGATTACAGCGGCAGCCCAAACGCTACGAGCGGCTGGTGCGCGGGACATTCGCGTGGGGATTATCGCTCGCCAGGGGAACGATAAAAAGGCTACTGCAAAGACGCCGCCACGTCCTAGTCGTGATGATACGAACCGCCTCGAGCGATCTCTTGGGCGCGGTACAGCTGCTCGGCGAGAATGAGCCGTACCAACTGGTGCGGAAACACCAGGCATGATAGCGACCAAACGATGTCGACTCGCCGGTGAAGCGTCTCGGTAACGCCATACGCCCCGCCAATGATAATGACGATGTGCTGATCGGTATGATCGAGGATGAGCCGCGATAGTTCTGGCGAGCTCAGGTTGCGACCGCGCTCGTCGAGGAGGATGACGAAGTCGTGCGGCTTGAGGCGAGACATCAGGCGCTCTGACTCGTCCTGGCGTGCTCTGTCGCCGATTTGGCCGGAATGTGGGATGATGATCATTTCTGCGGCGAATGGTGCTCTGAGGCGCTCTAAAAAGCGCTTAATACCTGGTTCCACCCAGGGCTCGTGCCGCTTGCCGATAGTGAGAATAGTAATTTTCATGTGCGGGCTTTCGGTGGGGCGTTATTATCATGCAAGATGGCTTCGGCGGTTGCCTTGGCGATTTGGTGGTGGATGCGGGCGGTCGGATGGCCCACGTCGTCACCTCCAGTTACCACACCAAGACCAAACGTGGCGCAAGCATCAACGTTCTTTGGCGGCTCGACCAGGGTAATGCGCGGTTCGTGCATGCTGGCGACAACGTCGCGGATAGCTTGATTGACCGTCTCGATAAAGCTGGCGACAAAGTGGTCGGTATCGTTATTGATAATCGTTGGACAGATGTCACGTGGCTGGATGGGTGTGGTGTAAAGGTTGATGTATAGCTGGGCGTTGGGGGCATGTTCAAGGATGGCGCGGTAGGCTTGCTCGAGCGACTGACGATATTCGTCCGAGTACAGTCGGCGAAAGACATCGATATACATCTCGCTGCGCGTATCACACCGTTCGTGCAGGCAGGCGTCGAACACCGCGTTAAGGTCAATCATATTGGCGCCAAGCGACAGTGTGACGATATCGGTTTTGGGGCTAAGGGCGTCGATTTGCGGTGGCTGGTCATCAAACTGCTGGTTAGAGATATGCCCTGGCCCGGCGCCGCGACAGGCCACGAGGGTGATGTTGTCAGAAGGAATGCCAAACGCTTCGAGTTGCCGTGCGTAAGCTTCTGGTGAGCGCTGGCACTCTGTTGTTGTGTCGTCGTAACTTCCCAGCCCTGCTCCGCTAGCGACCGAATCACCCATACCGACGACGTAGGTGTGCCTGGCCTGCTCGGGCGAGATGCTCGGGCGGCTGGACGCCGATAGCACTAATGAAGCGAGGGCCGCTATAGTAGCGACCCCCCGTTTGGCTAATGTTTCTAATCTTTCTTTCATGATGTCGTGTCTGGCGGAAGGGGAGGGATTCGAACCCTCGGTACGTGTTAGCGCACGCCGGTTTTCAAGACCGGTACCTTCAACCACTCGGTCACCCTTCCAATTAATCGTAGCGACTGGATTCTGGCGGAGAGAGAGGGATTCGAACCCTCGATGGGTTGCCCCATACCGCTTTTCGAGAGCGGCCAGTTCAACCACTCCTGCACCTCTCCAAATAAAAATGGTACACCCGGCACGATTCGAACGTACGACCTTTGGCTCCGCAAGCCAACGCTCTATCCAGCTGAGCTACGGGTGCATACAGCCTTTCGGAAATCCGATTGGCTATAACAAAAATATAAAGAACTTTCAATGCCAGTGGCAATGAACTTTTGTATTCTAGCACACCTGTTAGCTCGGGGCAAGCTATAGCCTGATGATCCGAATGAGCTTCTCCAGTGCATCTGGCGCAATTTCTTGCATCGGCAGCCGCGCCCCTAGCATGTCGACGATGGCCTCGCCCTCGGCCTCAGAAAAATAGATGGTCAGTGCTGGTGAGAACCGCTTGACTGGCAGTAAAATCGCCGAGTGCTGATCGCCGTCTTGACCCAGCCCAAATGCCCGAAACTCACTAAAATCATACAAACGGTCGGCGACGTAAACGCCCTTGGGGCTGATGGCGTAATTGACCATCACTGATGGCTTGGATCGAAGTAGCACGAGCGCCACGGCCATAATCGGCAGCAAAATCGCGAATGTCCAGCTATTAAAAACAAAGATCGCCAGCGCCATTAGGGCAAGCACTACGAAACCAACAGCAATATACCAGCCAGTCGTGCGGTGGGCCTGCACGCCCTCGGGGGCCTGCCAAGCGATGGGCTGCGATAAGTCAGTCATCGGCTGGGTCGTGTCTTGCTGGGTGTTTTCAGTGTCGGTTGCGTGTGGCTGCTCTTCCATATGTCTAGTATACCACGAGCGGTATGATCTGCTATACGTCGGTAGAATTACCGCCAAGACCAATTACGGTATTGAGGACAAATTGAATGATGGCGTAAGCAAATAGGGCGACGAGCAGACCAATGACGGCATAGAGAATGGTGTTCTTTGCCGAGGTGACTGCGTCTTTGTTGCCGCTAGAGACAACGTAGCGAAAACCACCAAAAATCAGCATCACCACAGCGAGGATACCGATGAAATAGAGCATGATGTTGATAATTTTTTTGACCAGCGAGCCGTCACCATTAGTTAAGTTAGTTGGTACACCATCGCCACGCGCATCATTGATGCCACGAGTGACGCCGCTCTCGCCAAGTGCGAACACTGGAGTGCTTAAAACTACCGTGCCGACACCGATGGTCAGCATGATGCTAACGATACCTGCGAAAAACCTCTTCATGCGCGTTATTATCCTCTCTCTTAGATTTATTGTCAAGTTTTGTGGTCCGCCCGTCAATCGCGGGGCTAGCCAGACCACTGCTTCTATGATACACTATTTTTAGCTCGTGGAGGAGTACCCAAGTGGCTGAAGGGGACGGTTTGCTAAATCGTTAGTACGGGGAGACCTGTAGCGGGAGTTCGAATCTCCCCTCCTCCGCCAGAGCTATGTCTCTCGTCTCGGTTTATCCGGGACTTATTTTATTTTGTTAGTATGCGGAATGGGTGTCGATCGGGAATTCTGGACAGACAGCACCACCTAAATCAGGAAATATTATTGACAAATTAAAAACCTTATGCTATTATCCTAACATTGCTATGGTTAGGTCCATAGAGATAAACATAAAAAGAATATGAAATATTTATCACACATTATTACCACTACCACGATGGCACTGGGCCTGTCGACCAGCCTCGGCGTGTTTCTACACGATACGAATATTGATAAAGCGATTGTTTCTGCTTGGCAACTCATGAGTGATGCGCGCCAGGTTGATAACGACCACCACAGCAAGCCGCATTCCTCGCCGCACACTCACTCTGACCATCATGATTTTTCAGGGGTGCTAAAGGACGGACAAACTCATCCGCGGACGACGCCGCGCAGTGCTGATCGTAAGCACCTACATACCAAACTCATCAGCCGCGGTGGTGATGGTGACATTGATGGGCATCGACTGATGATTGACCCGATTAGCGTGAGCTGATAACTTCGAGCTCGCCGATAAAGCGCTGGATGAGCTTTTCTTGCTCGGCTAGCTGCTGGCGAGTTTCCTCGACAAGATAGGCTGGCGCCTTTTCAACATAAGTTGGATTATCCAGCCGTGCTTGGAGGTTTGACAGGGTTCGCCGTGCTTCACTTAGCCGCACTTCCAGATCGGTCTGGTGCTGATAAAGCGTTTCCTCGTCAATATCCAACCACGCTTCCCTGTTTGCCGCTGCCAACCTAAGGCCTCGCGGTTGATCGGTGTGTGCAATTGACTCCAGGCGCATGAGGTGTTTGATGGTGTCTTGATTATCAGCGATGAGGCTATCATTATCGTATAGCAGTCGATATTTTTTATTGCCCGGCAGTTCAGCAATCACCCAGCGGCCTTCGGCGACCAGCGTCTTCAGCTGTTCAAACTGCTTGGCGGCGATGGGGTCGAACTTTTCTGGGGTCGGCCAGTGGTCGCGCATCAAAATGCCATCGGTGTAATTAAGCGTCTGCCAAATCGTCTCGGTGACAAATGGCGCGAATGGATGAGCGATTTTCAGGCTGGTCGCCAGCGCCCAAGATAATAGCGGGCGGTTGATAGCGGTTTTTGATGATTCGATGTACCAATCAGCTAGGTCGTCCCAAATAGCGTGATAGACCGTGTCCGCGGCTTCGGAAAAGCGGTACTGCTCCAGGCGGACGGCAACGTTATTAGCGGCGTCGTTCAGCTGGCGGATAATCCAGTGGTCGGACGGCGTTTGCGGTTCCAAATCAACGATTTGGTGTTCATCGCCGATTTGTGCCTCGACGAAACGAGCGATATTCCACAGCTTATTACAGAAATTACGAGCAGCGATGACGGCGCCCTTGTTGAAGGCTTGATGCTGAGCTGGCGCGCGGCCAGCGATGATGCCCATGCGGGTGGCGTCTGAGCCAAATTCTGAGACTAATTCCATTGGATTGATAACATTGCCCTTGGATTTGGACATTTTTTGATTGTGCTCGTCATTGACCATACCATGCAGGTAAACGTCCTTGAACGGTAGTTTGCCAGTACGGTACAGACTGAGCATAATCATACGCGCTACCCACGCTCGCATGATGTCCATGCCGGTTTCCATCAGGCTGGTTGGGAAATATTTGGCTAGTTCCCCGCCGTTTAGGTAATCGGTAACGATGTATGGCCACTGCCCAGACGAAAACCAAGTGTCAAAGGTATCCTCTTCTCTGATATATGTTGTGCCATTTACAACTATCTTTCGTTCGTCAGTGCGGATGTTGAATATCCAATTGCGTGGGTCGCTTTCATTGACAAATGCTGGAATCGGGATGCCCCATGGGATTTGCCGGGAGATATTCCAATCTTTCAATTGTTTAAGGTAGGCAATGAGCTCTTTGCGTTTGGCGGCTGGATAAAAGGTAATCTCTTCCCTTTCCAAAGTCTCAATGGCTGACTGAGCCAGCGGCTGCATTTTAATAAACCACTGCTCCTTAACCATCGGCTCGATGACGCTGCCGCATTTGTAACAATGTCCGACGGCGTGTTCAATGTCTGTTTCGCCGCGGCGCAGTTCCAGCGACTCCAAGGCTGCCAACACGCGAGTGCGGGCTTCTGCCGGCGTCAGGCCTAAGAATTGCGGCGGTACGTTGACCATCTTGCCTTCTTGGCTGATGATTTGCTTGAGCGGCAAGTTGTGGCGCTGGGCCATCTCGAAGTCGTTCGGGTCGTGCGCTGGCGTAATCTTCACCGCGCCAGTGCCGTAGTTCATATCGACGTACTCGTCGGCGATGATTGGGATTTCCTCGTCGGTGATTGGCAATAAAATTCGCGTGCCGATGAGGTGTTTGTAGCGCTCGTCATCCGGGTGAACAGCTACTGCCACGTCGCCTAGCATAGTCTCCGGCCGCGTGGTGGCGACTACGATTTCGCCGATTTTATCCAGCGTCGGGTAAGCGATTTGCCACAACTTCCCTTTTTCGTTTTTATGCTCAACTTCGATGTCGGCGAAGCTGGTTTGGTGTTTGGTACAATAATTGACAATCCGCTCGCCGCGGTAAACGAGTCCGTCATCCCACATTTTTTTGAACGTCTCATACACGGTGGCGATGACTTTATCGTCCAGCGTAAAGGTCAAATGCTGCCAAGAAGCGCTGACGCCCAGAGCGCGCAGCTGCAACTCCATATTGCCGCGTTTTTCTTCCACAAACTTCCAAACTTGGTCGTATAGTTGTTCACGTGAAAAGTCAAAGCGGCTTTTTCCCTGTTTGGCTAGTTCTTTTTCGTAGACTACCCACGTCTCAAAGCCAGCATGATCTGCCCCAGGAATAAATACCGCATCATCGCCCTTCATGCGGTGATAGCGAATCATAATATCCTTCAAATTCATGTCTAGGGCATGGCCAATGTGCAAGTTGCCATTGGCGTTGGGCGGCGGCATGACGATGGAGTACGGTTTGCCGGTGCCGGTCGGCTCTAATGCGCCGCTGGTTTCCCATATGGCGTAAATATTTGGTTCGTAATCGTTTGGGGTGTATTGTTTGGCTAGTTGCATGAATAATTCCTACTTTTCACGTGAAAAGCGAGCATCGCTATCGTCAAGATTTTTCACGTGAAAACTCAGACAATAGGCGTAAACGATCTCTCCACGCGGTTATATTACCAAGCCAATTATACCACAGAAAAAGGGGCGGCAAAACCGTAGATGATGCCTGGCTGGGGGGCGTTAACGCAGCGTTTGGTAGGCGCGGTACAGCCAGTAGCGGCTGCGCTGTAATGGCAAATCCCAAGCCCCGGCAAAGGTGACGTCGTGTCCGCCAAATGAGCGTTTGAACTTGGTGAAGCCAGCCCATGGATGATTTTTGTCGGCGCCGTCGGGGGCAATGCCGTAGAGGTCAGCTTTAGTTAGTCCACGCTGCTTGGCGTCAATGATTGCCTCGGCCAGCAGGGCAGTGCCAGCGTTAAGTTTGCGGTGAGCCGGGTCTGATGAGGCGCCAGCGTGGGCGTAATATAGCGTGTCGCTGCTGTGATAAAACAGGGCAGCGGCGATGGGCTGATCATCAAGCATGGCGTAATATAGTGTGGCGGCGCCGAGCGGGAAGAGGGTGGTGGCTTGCTGGCGGAAATAACTATCAGGATGCGGCGTAATGCCGCGCTGCCGGGCGACTTGGTGGACGAATTTCAGCAAGATATCAATGTCGTGGGGGTCGGTCGAGCGGTGGACGGCGACGCCTTTCTTGTGATAATTACGGTACACATTACGAACTGGCTGCGCCATATGGGCGATCAGCTGGTCTTGCGGCTGAGTCAAATCAATGACGTGCGAATGCTCGGGCTGGAGCTTTTGGTAGGTGACCTTTTTCCAGCTGTGAGTTTGGAGATAGGCGGCAAAGTCGAGGTTGGTTGGCTCGACGCGCAGGAAGGTGATGTGGTGTTTTTTGCCAAGCTGAGCTAGAGAGTCAAGGGCTGCTGCTAGCGAATGTTCGTCATCGGCAGTCGGGCCGTACGGGCAATACAGGCGGGAATTGCCGGTGCTGCGCTCCAAAATAGCCAGATATTCCCAGCCCGGGCCGCTATCGCGAAAGGTGGTGCGCCCGAGCGATTCTTGAAAGGCTTGCCAGGCGGTTGATTGTAAAAAATGTTGATTCATGTTGTAATCCTCACAACGTTAGATTGCTGTCATTGATAAACTTGGTTGGACTTCTAGGTCGTACGGGTCGGCGGGCTGGTCAATGTGGGCGCGGAAATAACCGAGCGCGGCGATCATGGCGGCGTTGTCGGTGCAGAGCTGGATGGGTGCGTACTCGATATTGATGGGCAAGGCTTGGCGCAATTGGCGGCGTAATTCTTGATTGGCGGCAACGCCGCCGGCGATGACAATGGAGGCAGGCTGGAAATTATCGTAAGCTTTCTTAGTCTTATCGACCAAGGTTTTAACGGCGGTGTACTGGAAGCTGGCTGCCATATTATGCCTCAGTTCATCGTTTACTAGGGCAGGAAGCTCGTGCGACGGGAAGGTGAAGTCTTTGCCCACCTCGCGCTGAACAGCTCTCAGAACGGCTGTCTTAAGGCCGGAGAAGGAGAAATCGTACTCGCCGGCGAGCTTGGCGATGGGTAAGTGAAAGGCGCGGGGATCGCCGAGTTCGGCCGCTTTGGCAATGGCAGGACCGCCAGGGTAGGGCAGATCAATGATTTTAGCGACCTTGTCGAACGCCTCGCCAACGGCGTCGTCTTGGGTTTGGCCGATGAGTTGGTAGTCGCCGTGATTTTGGAACAGGACCAGCTGCGAGTGTCCGCCAGAGACGATGAGGGCGAGGAGAGGGAAGGCGGGCTGATGGTGTGGTAGGATAAGACTAAGGCAAGCTGGCGACCTCTCATCGGTGCCGATGGTTTTGCGGACGGCGTTGCCGGATGCATTCGGCACAGAGGAGACGGTTGCCAGTTGCCGGCTAGAGGCAGGGACGTCTGTCTCGGAGTACTCTTTACGGGTGGCTTCGCCAGCCCGTGGCGTTCGGCTGACGGGGCTTGACGCGCCCGTCACAGCCTCCTCAAAGACGACTGCTGAGGTTGGCTCTACGGTTCTTGATTTGTCAATAATATGGCGAGATCCTTGTTTCGTAATAAAATTAGCATACACATGCGCCTCGACATGGTGTATCTTGTAGAGCGGCTTATCGTGAATGATGGCGAGGGTGCGGGCGGCGAGAGTGCCGATGAGCAGCGAGCCGATCAAGCCGGGCGCGTAGGTGACGGCGATGGCGTCGATGTCATCCCAGGTGCAATCGGCATCAGACAAAGCCTTTTTAATGACCGGGTTGATAACTTCCAGGTGGCTGCGGGCGGCAATTTCCGGGATAACGCCGCCGTATTCAGCATGGATGTCAATTTGGGAATTGACCACATTAGAAAGCAAGCGTTCGCCGTCTTCAACGATCGCCGCCGCTGTTTCGTCGCAGCTGGACTCGATTCCCAAAATCCTCATTTGCTTTTATTATAGCAAATATAAGTGGTAAAATAGGGATATGAAAGCCATATTGGTGAAATTTGTGAGGAAAGTGTTGCCGGGCGGAATGCTCCGGCGGCTAGAGAATGGGTATCGGCGGTTGCGCGTCAAGCTGGTTAGCGCTCGGTATGGCAATCCGTCAAAGCACCTCAGGGTGATCGCGGTGACGGGGACGAATGGCAAGACGACAACGTCGTGCTACATCAATGAGATTTTGAAAGAGGCTCATTTCACGACGGCGATGTTTACCACAGCGGTGATCGAGGTGGCGGGAAGACAAAAACTCAACGACCTCAATGCTACGGTGGCGAGTACGGCGCGGATGCAGCGGTTTTTCCGCGACGCCAAGCGGGCGAACGCTGACTATGTGGTGCTGGAGGTGACAAGTCATGCGCTGGATCAGCATAAGCTGGACGGCGTGCCGATCGAGGCGGCGGTGATGACAAATTTGACGCAGGATCACCTGGATTATCACAAGACGATGGAAGAGTACGCAGCGGCTAAGAGCAAACTATTTCAACTGCACCCACGGTTTATCGTGCTCAACCGCGACGACGAGTGGTATGACTATTTCAATCAGTTTGTCGCCAGCGAGCAAAAGATGACGTATGGCAAAAGCGCCGAGGCTGAGGCAAGAATTACCCATGTCAAGTTGTATCGCAAGGGCACCGAGGCCGACGTAGTGCTGGATCATCAGACACACTTGGAGCTGGCGACGAATCTGCCGGGCGAGTTCAACGTGATGAATATGACGGCCGCGACGACGCTGGCGTATCTATTAGGCGTCAAGCTGGAGGATATCCAGGAGGGAGTGGCTAATGTCGAGGCCGTGCCGGGGCGGTTTGAGCGAGCGGTCGAGGGGCTAGGCTATGACGTGATCGTTGATTATGCTCATACGCCGGATGCGCTGGAAAAACTGCTGGCGGCGGCCCGCGGTATCACCAAGCAGCGGGTGATCTTGGTGTTCGGCGCGTGCGGCGATCGTGATCAGGGCAAGCGGCCGATTATGGGTGAGATCGCGGCACGTGGGGCGGATCGGATTTTCCTGACTGATGAGGAGAGCTATAACGAAGATCCAGAACAAATTCGGCGGATGCTGATGGAAGGAATTGAGCGCGGTCGCGGCGATGCAAAAACGACGGAGATTGCCGATCGGCGCCAGGCGATTGAGCGGGCGCTTGGTTGCGCCAAGAAGGGTGATATGGTGCTGATCACCGGCATGGGTCACGAGCAATATCGGATCGTCAATGGTCAGCGGCTGCCATGGAATGATGGCCAGGTGGTACGCGAGATCGTTGGTCGGGAACGGGTGGCGTGAGGCATGCGGCTGCTGCTGGTAACCAGAGGAATTCCCGGCTCTGGTAAGTCGACGTTTCTTGCGGAGCAGGGGCTTGATAATTATACGTTGTCGCCGGACGCGATACGATTGATGCTGGCGTCGCCGCAATTGATGATTGACGGACAAGCGACTATGCCGTCGCGTCAAGACGCAATGGTGTGGCGGTTGCTACACGAGATGCTGGAGCAGCGGATGACGCGGGGTGAGACGACGGTGGTTGATGCAACACACACGACGCCGAATTACTTCAAGACCTATGGCGAGCTATGCCGGAAATATCGCTACCGGCTGGTGGTGATTGATTTTGCTGATGTGCCGCTGGCGGTGTGTCAAGAGCGTAACAGGGAGCGACCGAGCCATAAGGTGGTGCCAAGTAGTGTGCTTGAGCGTATGCATCGGCGACTGCAGCAAAGTTCACTGCCAAAATGGGTGACGGTGGTACGGACAGCCGAGGAGGTGAATCAACTACTTACCAATCAGCCAGAGAATGTCGATAGGTATCGGGCGGTTCATCATATCGGCGATGTGCAGGGGTGTTTTGCGCCGCTCAAGGAATATTTCGGGCGGTATCCGCTTCGGGATGATGAATTGTATATTTTTGTCGGCGATCTATTGGATCGTGGCACGGAGAATGATGCGGTGATGCGATTTGTTTGTGACGAGTTGCTTGACCGACCAAACGTGCGGTTCGTTGAGGGTAATCACGAGCTGTATCTCTGGCAGTGGGCGACTGATCAGCCAGTTACGGCGCGGGTATTTAGCGAACAAACACAGCCGCAGCTGGAAGCAGCAGACATCGATAAGCGCAAGGTAGCGCGGCTAATGCGGCGGATGGATCAATATATTTTGTATCAATTTCGAGGCCAAACAGTCTTGGTGACGCATGGCGGGCTCAGTACATTGCCGGAGCAGTTACCGCTGGTGGCGACCAGCCAGCTGATCCACGGCGTGGGGGCGTATGATGAGGTTGGGGCGGTGGATGATGCATTTATGGCGCAGACTGATGACGTGACGTTTCAGATTCACGGACATCGCAACAGGCAAAATTACCCCATGCGCCACAACGAACGTTGCTACAATTTGGAGGGAAAGGTTGAGTTTGGCGGCGAGTTGCGAACAGTGCGGCTGGACGAGAACGGCATGACGCCAATCACTATTCAAAACCAACGAGCAGCAGCGCGGCTATATCCAGAAAACGCAGCGTTCCTGCGCCAGCTACGGCAGAATCGTTACATTCGCGAATCGATCCTGCCGGGGGACATCAGCTCGTTTAATTTCAAGCCCGAGGTATTTTATCGCCAGGCATGGACGATGCAAACGATGCGAGCGCGCGGACTGTTTCTCAATACGCTGACAAACGAAATCGTGATTCGGGCCTATGATAAGTTTTTTAACATCGGCGAGCGGCGCGATACTGAACTAGCGGCGTTGGAGCAGACGATGGTCTTTCCGGCGCGGGCGTGGGTGAAGGAGAATGGATTTTTAGGACTAGTCGGGTATGATTCGGCGGCGGGTGGGCTGGTGATCGCATCAAAGTCAACGACCGAGGGTGACTATGCGGCGGCCTTTCGGCGGGAGTTTTTGGAGCAATTTCGAGACAGACTGCCGTATATCACTGATTATCTGCGCTGTCATAATGCGTGCCTGTTGTTTGAGGTCGTGTTGCCACAATTTGACCCGCACATTATCGCCTATGAGTCGGATCAGCTGGTGCTGCTCGATATCGTCAAGCGGCAGGTTGCATACGAGGCGGTCGACCGGCAGGAGCGGGAGCGATTTGCGCGCGAGATTGGGGCGAACAGCAAGCGTCTGGCGGCGGAGTTTTCGTCGTGGAGGGAGTTTGCGGCGTGGCTTGATCAGCTTCAAGGCATGATGTATCAGTGGCGGGGCGAGTGGATTGAGGGCTTTGTACTCGAAGATGCTCGCGGCCATCAGGTTAAGGTCAAGCTTGATTATTATACCTTTTGGCGGCAGATGCGAACAGCGCTGGCGGCTCTGCAGGCTGGTCGGCAGCCGTCAACGAGGCCCGACTGTCCTGATCCGGCGCTGGCAGCCCGGGTAATTGAATATATGCGGCAGCTGTCCGCTGAGGACTTAGCGCGGATGGACATTATCGCGCTGCGGCGACGGTTTAAGTAGGTGAGAGGTTGGCTTCTTGTCGCATGCGGGGGCGGTCTGGTACAATTTTGACATAAGCATAACGGAGGGGGCGCTTATGTGGAAACTTATTATTAGTGTTATTGGGGCTACGTTAGCGGTGTGTATCGCGGTGCCGGCGACGGCTGGAGCGACTTCTGGGTATGATGATATCATCAACAAAGTTTCAACGAAAACACTGATTCATCACATTGATAATTATTCGGGTAAAACCTGTGGAAGTCCCGATGACGATTACGCGAAGAAGTGGCTGTTTGCCTTCAAGCAAAAGAGATACTACTCAGGAGACCCCAAAGATCATCAGGCGGCGGTAGAAAGTTTAGAGCGCGCTATGTCGTCGCCAAAGGGTGCGTACGCGGTTGTTTATGAGCAGAACAATAAACATAACGACACGTCAAACCCGTATTTCATAAAAGTTTTTTGGACAGAGGACGGTAAGGATGATTATACGTATCGTTTTTATAAAAATCATCAAATAAGCGGGATTTATCTTACGAGGAAGGAGGGTAGTCAGTCGAAACTTTATGTGGCTACCGTTGCCAGCCCTAAGTTGATTTTAGGAGGTGGTAATGGTAGTAATTGTGACCCTGAATACTTGTGGGGATATAAACATTCGCAGGCTTTTGTATCTGATCTGAATATATCTGTAGGATCAAATAAAAAACTCTTTACGTCTACTTTTTCTGTTGACTATCCGAGCGGCTATGCAGGCCCCAAGTTTCCGGACAATCGCTCAGCGATCGGATGGTGGCCAGACTCGTCTCAATATGATGATTTTACAGACAAAATAACAGTAAAAAAATTAATAAATTACATAAATTATCACAAGAAATTTTGTGCACCATCAGACTATTCTAACAGTTGGTTTACAGCGTTTAAGTATCCCAATATTCCTGACAATCATAAGTATCATAAAAGTTATATGGCAAGTCTTGAACGGGCGATGGCGACGGGAGCGTATGCTGTTGCTTATGAACAAACGACGGTTAATGGTAAAACAGTAAACCCCTATTTCATAACGGTATTTTGGTCAGAAAATAGAGATGACTTTCATATTAAGTTTTACGGTGATGCTCCGTACAGAGTTGCTACCATTACACATAAGTGGGGCAGCAGTGCAAAGTTGTACGGTATGATCGCAGGTAGCACTGGACCGCTCTGGGGACGTGGCGGTTGTGAAGTTGAGTTTTTGCAGGGAAATTATCTAAACGGCTATATACCTACTGCTCGGTTTAACGAGTCGTATATACCGTTGAGCGGTGGCAATAATATGAAAATCTTCACCTCAACCTTCGACGTCGAATATCCAGATGGTTACAAGGGTAAACCGATTCCTGGCGATCGACGCAATATCAAGTATCTCGCTCTTGGCGATTCCTTCTCCAGCGGCGAGGGTGATACTGACAAAAATCCGGCGACTGGCCGGAAGTATTATCGCCAGTGGACGGATGTGAAAGAAGATAAGGCGAAGGGTGCGCCGAAGGAAAAGTGCCATATCAGTACGCGTTCGTATCCGTACAAGCTGGCGAATTGGATGGGGCTGGGTAGCGGCCCGTCGGCGGCGTGGGCGTCGGTTGCGTGTAGTGGGGCGACGGTGTATGACATGAATTGGGACAATTCGGGCGGCTATGAAGGGCAGGACAGCCCGCTTGGGCGGTTGCACGGTTATGACAACAAAGGAGTATTGCAGAAGATGGCGCTCAACGAGATGATTCCAGGGCGCGTCAAGCAAATCGAGTTCGTAAAGAAATACCAGCCAAAGGTGATTACGCTGACGGCGGGCGGGAATGATGTGGATTTTGGTGGTAAACTATTCAGCTGTGTTCCGTTCCCCAATACGTGCACCTGGGCAAAGATAGAGTGGCGTAACAAATTGAAGAGTGACATTGTAAATCAATTTGACAGACTAAAAACTTTGCATGAAGAACTCAGGAAAGCTTCCGGTAATAAAGCAAAAATTTACGTATTTGGATATCCGCAATTCGTAAATGGCGCTCCAGATGCACCATGTTCTGGGCGCGGTCTTCTCTTTTTAGACGCCAGAGAGCGAGAGATGATTACAAATTCTGTAACCTACCTTAATAATACGATTAAACAGGCCGCTAAAGCAGCCGGCGTCAAATACGTTGATATAGAAAACGCTTTTGGAGATCACTGGCTTTGTGGTAATAGTGACAGACATGTTAACCCATTCTTGCTGAATGAGATGATTGTTAGCAGAATTCCAGATTTTCGACTTCCTTGGGTAGAATTTCAAGAGAGTTTTCATCCAAACGCCAAAGGTCACGCCGATACTGCTCGTGCTTTTAGGAAAGAGCTAGGTGGCGTTAATCCTGCGGACTATAAAATCTGTAAAAATGACGCGACAACTTGTCCCGACAACTCTGCAACAAAGGATAATATACCAACACCGCCCTATTTTAATGTTGCTAATGAGCAGGAAGATGTAAAATTTACTTATTATAAACTATCTAACGGGACAGCAACAAAAGTTCAAGAAAAATATATAGAGATCAAAACATCTAGACGCCCGTATAAGCCATGGCAAAAGGTATACGTAAAGATTTACTCTGAGCCAAGAGATTTGGGCGAGATTGAAGCTGATAAGAATGGTGAAATTAATGGATCTGTGGCGCTGCCTGGGGATTTGCCTGCTGGATATCACACACTGGTGGTGTCTGGCGAGGCGCCAGATGGTAAGAAGCAAGAACTGTACCAAACAATTCTCGTCAAAGGGCCAAACCCGGACGATATTGACGAAAATGGTACGCCAGACAAACTTCAGCCATGCGGAGCCTTTGCCCAAGCCGCTAATAAGGATGAGGACCTTGACGGCATCGACGACGCCTGCGACCCTGAGATCACCGATCCCATCCTGTATACTGCTCGCAACGGCAAGTCATCACTTGGCGAAGATGAGGATCGGATTTATCTCTTTCGCAATACGCGAGCAGCCAACCTGACTGGCGTCACAAACGATTACGTTGACAAGTCAAAAAACCAGAATAACGCTGATGCACTGGTTGGGCATACTTTAAGCGAAGAGACGCGCGGGCTTGCATTCAATAAGCTGGTCGTTATGAAAGAAGCTGACGGTGACATCAAAAAAGGAACGCCGATTATCCTCGCCAAAGACGTAAACGAGAAGTGCTACGCTCTAAAACCAGAAGATTACCTATCACCAGCACTCAAACCTGGAGCAAAAGACTACAAGCTACGAGGATTAATAAAATTAAGTAAACTACCGAAGGGGGCAAGTTGTGAAGAATAAGAAAGTTATAAAGTACTCAATCATGCTGTATACTGGTATACTGTCGGTTTTAGGATTGTGCCAGTTTCTAGGCATACCAAACCTTGATACAGCTTCAAGACACGACAGGATGTTGCTGGGAGCGACTATATGGTGGTTAGGTGTGGCCGGAGTTATTATAAATGCGATTATTGCAATAAGGCTTAGAACATTGAGGACCTTGGCCATTGTCCTGCTAATGTTGTGCATCGTGTTTGGCTTGGTCGGTGGTTTTCATTATTATCTAGCAGTTAACTGGAAATGGGGTTGATCCGTGAAGAATAAGAAAATAATTGTGGGATTATCAATTATTGTCCCAATGTTAATATTGTTGCTAGAATACTACATAATCGGTCCGCTATTGGCTGATGGTGTCAGTATATTTGTTGCACAATGCTCGTTGCTAGCTTTGAGTGTTATATTTATGATAGCGGGCATTGTCATTTTAGTGAGAGCTTCTGGGGGTTATAAATTTTGTTGTGTACCCAGTATCGTCGCCAGCTTATTACTCGTTTTTGGATATTTTTTGTCCGAGGCTGTAAAAGGGATACGGTTCTAGTGAGCTTGGAAAGTAAAATGTGTTATGCTCAACAAGGTGGGCTGTGAAGAAAAATAAGATTGTAAAATACGCCACGACAACTTATACATGTCTATTGGCGGTAATGGCATTTTGCTTATTCGTAGGAATACTGAATCTAGACATGAATCCGAGGCAAGTTAACTCACTGTTAGGGATCATTCTTGTGTGGGCAAGTGTGATCGGTATAGCTATAAACCTGCTCACGGTAATTTTTATAAAAAGTCTACGCTCCATTGCCGTAGTGCTGCTCATCGTATGCACATTTGCACTGGCAGAAGGATGTTTTCATTATTTTTGGTTTTCACAGCCATTCGCAGGGGGACGGTAAAGTAGCGCATGGCTAATCACACTATGAAGATTAATAAAACTAAACAAGCTATCGAAGGGGGTTAGTTGTGAAAAAGAATAGACAAACGTGTCAAAACATAATCACTATAATTATAGGGATAATTCCCATCCCCACGCTCGTAATCTATCAAATAATAGCTGAAAAATTCATATTTCCACATTACTCCGAAGCTCATTTCGGTTATCTACTCATAGGAATTGGAGCCTTTGTCATCGGGGGAGCTATCCTAGTTTGTTGTCGAGGCAGGATAAAATTATGGTGTATTCCTGGGATACTTGTTGGGGTTATTGCGGTATTAGCTTACATCATAGCTATTGGGCTGAGGGAATTTCAGTTCTAAGCTCTGGGGTTAACGATACTGAAGTTATCGTAGGCTGCTATGCCCTAAAACCAGAAGACTACCTATCACCAGCACTCAAACCAGGATCAAACGGCTGCAAGCTACGAGGATTAACAAAACTAAATACACTACCGAAGGGGGGTGATTGTGAAAAAGAATAAAAAGATAACGCAGAATATATTATTGACGGCCGTTATGGCTACCATGCCGTTACTCGTGGTGCGAGGTGATACATATCAGATAGGACTGATTATAGAATGTATTGCAGCCGTGATTAGTCTGTTATTATTGTTTACTTCTGCGAATAGAAGAAAGAATTTTCCACTTTCACATCTGGCGACTATTTTGTGGCTATTCATCCCTGTGTCATTTTTGCTCCTACTGCAGACATCCTTATTTGGGGGCGGTTTTGAGGGGCTTTTTAATTGGGCGAAAACCGGACTCATAGTTGGTATCGTCGCTATAATATTGACAAGTATTCAGCTGTTCAGAGTGAATCGTTGATGGAGTTTGACGGGGTTAATTGTGAAGAATAAAGACAATAGGTACGTCAAAGCGTCAGGGATACAAACGGGGGTCCATTACTATTTGATGGCTCATTGCTTATGGTAATAGGTTGATTAACTAACGCAGCCGATTTATCATGAGGGGTAGGTTATGAAAGATGATGTAGCGACGACAGACAAGCCATATTTGAGCGATACGGTTGTGATTTTACTGGTAGTCGCACCGGTAGCTTTGTGCGTGCTGCTCTTTGTCGTGGCGAGGTGGGATACGTGGTGGATTCGTGAATATCATGTTACTGAGATAGCAGCAATGGCGCTGCCGATGCTATTGTCGGCGGCGGGAGTGTGGATGATGGTGTGGCTGAGGGGTGTATATAAACTCTGTGCGTTTAGTAGCCTTGCGGTAGCGGCATTGTTCTGGCTGGCGTTTCTTTATAAATTATCGCAATGATTTTTTACGACTTTCGCGGTACTTGGTGCGGCGATTAATAGTCATAAGAATTGTTCCGCAGATGAAAAGTGGCGGCGCGCAGAATAGATATATAAACTCTCCCAGCCCATCAGCCAGAAAGCAGTTACCTATGGAAAATCCGCTACCGCAGCGTCCAGGAATGCCCCACCCGCCGATCGTCATGTCGAGGAGCAGTATCAGTATTGCGAGGTAAAACAGGATGCCTGTTATAACAAGCGGCCATCGATTGCGCAGGTTCTGACAGCGGGCGGTGATTGACCGGTCCGTTATCCCTATCATCAGCAAGGTGATAAGCATGGCCACAATGAACCACATTGAGTCGTGCAGATAGTAATCATAATAATAGTCGGGCGGACCAAATTGGTCAGAGTTGAGCTTGTGTAGGTGGTCATTATGGGCAGTTGCAAGCACAAAAACGAGGATCGTCAGGCCGTAAATAAGCCAACGCACGATGCGGGTGGCAATTGATTTTTTTGATGGAGCATTTTCAGTCATCAATGGTCGCTTTCAAAAAACTGCCGTTTCTTTTCGAGCCACGCGTCTGATTGGCGGACGAGCTTTTGGCGATCGGCGGGGTTTTTGAGGAGTGGCTTGATGGCTTCCTCGAGGTAGATGCCACCCTGGGAACCTTTGAATAGGAAGGTGGTGTCTTTATTGGCTAGGCGAGCGAGGAACTCAGTGGCATCGGTGGCTTTAGTAAACGAAGTGACGGTGCAACCGTTTTGGCGGGCGGCTGGAGCGAGGAATCGCTCGGCCAGGTGGCCAACGGTGATGACGTGGTCAAGCTGTTTTGGGTCACACAGCGCGCCGATGGCAGCGTGTTCGTCGGCTGCGGTCTCGCCCAGCTCGTTCATGTCGCCAAGGACGGCGATTTTGGTTTTGGCGGGTAGCCGGTAAAGCGTCGTCAGGGCAGACTTTACGGCAAGGGGACTGGCATTATACGAGTCGTCGATGATGGTTGCGTCGTTGATACCGGGCAGAATATTCATGCGGCCGCTGACTGGTGTGAAATTCTCGAGCATGGTCATCACACATTCAATATCAAGTCCAAGCTCTAATGCCACCGCCGCCGCGCCGCCGGCAACGCGGAGCTGATGCACGCCGACAACAGGGATGATGAATGGGCGTGAGGTTTGGTCAGCGTGGATAAGCTGGCACTGAAAGCCCCTGCCACTGGTAAATTTGCCGATAGCCATCTGGTAGTCAGCGCCCGGCTCGGTTCCATAGGAAATGATTTGGCCGCAATCAGCGAAGTCCACGAACTCGGGGCGGATATCGTCGCGGTTATAGATCACCTTTTCGCTATATTCAGCGAGCGCAAATTCCTCACGGGCGACAGTTTCTAGTGAGCCAAAAAACTCCATATGCTCGGGTGCAATGGCGGTGACGATGGTAATGTCGGGGCGAATATAGCGGCCAAATGCAGCCATTTCACCGGGGTGATCAATGCCAAATTCTTGGACAACAACGTCGATATCATGCTGGCGGCGGGCAGCACGGCGGGCTCGGCCCAAGACCGATAACCAATTCCATACCGAGCGGGGGTTCTGCGGTGAATCGACACCGAGGATTTCTAGCGGCGCGCTAAACTCAGCGTTGAAGTTGCCACGATTGGTGCGGACTTTATAGCTGGAGTTTAGGACGCTGACGAGGGTTGACTTGGTGGTGGTTTTGCCGACACTACCGACGACGGCAACAAGCTTGATGTGCGGATTATGCAGGAAGAACGTGGTGACAGAGCGAGCGAGAATGCGCGAGATGAGGGTTTTGAAGAGTCTCATGGATATAGTATAGCATCTTTTGATAAGGGTAGTGAATCAGAAACTTGATTTTTTATCAATTTTATGCTAGCATGCATTGTAGTTATGCTTAATCATGAACGGACACCAGCACGAAGGTTGGCGCCACCTCGTTGGGGCAGGGTGAACGACTTATTGTATGCTGTCACAAAAACACCAGAATACCAAAAAACAATCAATGAGGTGAAGTCTCAAAGAGCTGAGCGACAGCCAGCACAAGAGAGTAATACCGAAGAGTGGGGTGTACAACTTATCGAAGATTTGCCTAGTGTGCTGCGCGGAAAAGCAGTTGCTATTATGGCTGCACAAGCCCTATCGGAGCGAGTGGAGCGAACTCATAGATATGAGAGCGACCAAACTCGTCAATTAGCACTCATGGCAGCGACACCAAATTGGCTGTTAGCGAAGCGACAGCTTGATCAGCATGGCGACGCAATGAAGCGTCCTGAGAAAAAGAAATTACTTGGTCCAGTAATAACATTTAACCATGCTCTTCGTAAGATAATAGACGCGGAACAATGTTCGCGGATGCAGCAGTTAACTGATTTTGTTGGCCGTGTTGCTTTAACGATGGGTAAGAGCGGGGAAATCGCTCAATATGCAGAAAATGCAGCACAAATAACCCTCGTTGGTATGAGACAGGAGATTGCAGCAGAGAGCGTCCTAAGTTCAATGCAGGAAGTGCATGGCATCAGGGGTGCAAACGATGAGGAAGAACTGAACGGCATAGATATTGTCGTGAATTATAGAGGTATTGAGGTTGGGATTGATATTAAATCAAGCCAAACTGCCGCTGATAAAGCAAATAAAGTCGCTAGAGAACATGGAGATACTGGGTACATGGCAGTATGGTCTGGGTTTACTGGTCGTGATTTTGGTAACAATCTCATTCTGGAAAATTGGCAGCTTGGGAATAAGCAAGGCTATTACCGCTCCGTTATGGATGCAGTGATTCAGCAAGCTAGGCATAATGTTGCTTAATATATCAGAATAGTTTATAATACTAAAGATGCCTATACGTTCATATGATATTATTAGATCGGATCCAGGTCTAGACTCGGAAGTGTTCCTCAGGAAAAAATGTGCAAAGGCGATTAAGGATAGTATTACGGGGTCTAGTGAGACGAGTGCGGTCCTGTTGCAGTTGCTTGTGGCCCCCAGTTTTGACGGCGATGAGTTGGCCACGCGGCGACGTAAGCGGGGGGGTGATGTCGGAGCGACCGCGCTGAAGGCAGTTATGAAGCTTGGTGTGATAGGTTTTGATAAGTCCCCTGCTCGAGCGACCGGAGACATTACTATCGGAGCAGATGAAGATTCTGATCGGGAAGTGGTTCGTGGATGGGGGATGATTGAGAGGGGTGAGGATGATCGGCTAAAGTTGTTTGTTAGTGATGAAGAGCAGGTAAACCCGGAGGAAACGGGTAAAGCGGCTATGAAGTTCATTTTCTAGCACTCACCCTTGACGAGTGCTAATTTGGTGCGGTACAATGGGTGTATTGTTAACGAAATGGAGGATGATATGGATACACCTATCAAGCCTCTCGGTGACCGCGTGGTAGCGGTGCGCGAGGAGGCGAAGACACAGACGGCTAGCGGATTATATTTGCCGGATAGTTCGAAGGAGAAGCCAGTGGTGGCTGAGGTTAAAGCAGTTGGCGGCGATGTCAAGAATGTAAAATTAGGCGACAAGATTGTGTATAAGGAATATTCGACCACGGATTTGAAAATAGACGGCACGGAATATTTGATCGTCCGCGAGGAAGATATTTTAGCAACGGTTGTTTGAGAAAAGGGGAGTTTTTAGTATGGCAAAAAAAGTATTTTACGATGATGATGCACGTGCTCGCGTGTTGGGCGGTGCCGAGGCGCTGTATAACGCAGTTAAGGTAACCTACGGGCCAAAGGGCCGCAATGTGGTGATTGCCAAGGGGTTTGGCGGGCCAACGGTGACGCACGACGGCGTAACGGTGGCAGAAGGCATTGAACTGCCAGAAAATGATGATGAGACGCTGGGCTACAAGGTTGGTGCTGATTTGATTAAACAGGCAGCCAAGAACTTGAACAAGCAGGCTGGTGACGGTACCACGACCGTGACGGTGCTAACCTATTCGATTTTGAAGGAAGCTAATCGGCTGATCGCAGCTGGCCACAACCCAATGGAGCTGCGCAAGGGTATCGAGCAGGCCGGCGCGGAAATTGTCAAAGAGCTGAACGAATTAGCTGAGCCAATTGAGGGCAAGTCTGAGCGCGTGGCGGAAGTGGCAACCATCTCGGCGGGCGACGCGGAAATTGGCAAATTGATCGCCAGTGTCATCGAAAAAGTTGGCAAAGACGGCGTGGTGACGGTTGAAGCTGGCCAAGGCTTGGAGCTGGAGGCTGAGGTCGTTGAAGGCTTTAGCCTAGACAAGGGCTGGGTCAGTCCGTTCTTCGTCACCGACACTGGTCGGCAAGAGGCGGTGTATGAAAAACCAGCAATTTTGATTACCGATAAGAAAATTTCCAGCGTGCAGGAATTCTTACCGATGCTGGAAAAATTGGCACAAAGCGGGAAAAAGGACGTGGTGTTGATCGCTGATGAGGTCGAAGGTGAAGCACTGAGTATTTTGGTGCTGAACAAGCTGAAAGGTGTGTTTAACACCGTGGCTGTTAAGGCGCCAAGCTTCGGCGACCGCCGCAAGGAGATTTTGCGCGATATCGCGGTGTTGACTGGCGCAACGGTGATTTCTGAGGACCACGGTTTGACGTTTGAAAATGCTGGCCTGGAGGTCTTGGGTTCGGCACGCAAGGTGATTGTCGGCAAAGATGAAACCACCATCGTTGAGGGCGCGGGCAAGCCGTCAGCCGTGAAGGAGCAGATCGCTCAGATCAAAGCACTGTCCGACAATGCTTCCAGCGAATACGAAAAAGAACAATTTGATAAACGCGCAGCGGCATTGAGCGGCAAGGTGGCCGTTATCAAAGTCGGCGGCGCGACCGAGACGGAAATTGACGAAAAGAAATTCCGCGTGGACGACGCCGTGGCAGCGACCAAGGCAGCCTTGGCTGAAGGAATTGTCGCCGGTGGTGGCGTCACGCTGGTGAATTTGGCTGGCGGCTTGAAAGTGAGCGGTGCAGATAGCATCGCGGCTGGCCGGCAGATTCTAAAGGATGCCCTGAAGCAGCCGTTCCTACAGATTATGCGTAACGCTGGCTTGAATGCCGACGCGCTGCTAGCGCAAGTCGAGGCGGGCAAGGCTGGCTTTGGCGTTAATGTCATGGATCCGGAAGCAGGCCTCGTGGACGTCAAAAAAGCTGGCGTCATCGACCCAGCGCGCGTCACTAAGGAAGCAGTGCAGAACGCGGTATCTATCGCCTCAACCGCAGCAACCATGGGCGCACTGGTCGTCGACGTACCAGAGCCAGAAGCTCCAGCTGCGCCTGGTGGCATGCCGGGTATGGGGATGATGTAGCGGCTCCAGGTACATCGTTAAGAAGGGAACTCCTCGCTGGAAACGGCGGGGAGTTTTAGTGTGTAAATGAGGATGTCTTTATCTCTGCTATTTGGCAGCCCCAAATAGCGCCTGCATGGCTTTTTCACCCAGCTGATAATTCCGCACAAATACCCACAGCTGGTTGCCGTAGTCGAAGTGCCACCATTCATGGGGATTGACCGTAAACCCATAGGCGGTCAGCAGATTATACAGAAAGCGACGATTTCGCTGAGCGGTTATATCCTCGTCCGCCAGTGGCGTTGCTTGCTCAAAATAATCAGGATTATTGCGCGGCCCGGTGTCGCCATCCATATGCCCCATGTCAATAAAGCTGTCTGCTACAAAGTCTGGTGTCCAGGGGCTTGGCTTGACGCGCAGGCGGATGTCAATCGCTCCGCCCGTTGCGTGCGGTGATGGATTATCGGTAGTCGAGGGTTTGGCGATGATCTCGTCGCGCCGTTTATAGATATCCCCTTCTTGGAGATTCGGCTTGCTGCGTCGAATGCTATTTGGTATGAGTTGGTGATATAATGATGACTGCATATCGGTGGAGCGTAGCCCCTCCTCAACATATACTTCCACGGTGCCATCAAAAAATTTGGTAACTTCAGGGCTTTGGAGAAAGGCGTTAATGTCTGCCAGTTTTCTCGCAACCGATTCTCGGACATAGATCGGCTTATCGACGCCAGAAATACGTGCACCAGTTGTAGCATTGCGCCGAGAATAATAAGATTGGCCGGCAATACCATGGCTGGCTAGGTCAACCAACGGTTCTTGGCGCAGTTCATGAAGTAAGCCACTGCTCGCTGCAAATGGAATATCGCGATAGCCGATACGCATTTTGGCGTCGCGTAGTTCGGTCATGTCTGGGATGGCGGTTTCGGCGTACTGCTGTATACGGCGCTGGTTCTCGATACGGGTCTCGGCCTTGACTAAAAGATTCACGTAATAGGCGTATACTTTGACGATTTCATCGATGACTTGCTCGGGCTGCTGTATAGCACCACCTGCGAGGCGATCGGTTTTTTGTGGGCCAAATGCAACGACATTCGTGTTGTTTTCGAGCAGAAAGGTATCGAGTCCTGCTAGTTCTTGATATGGTATCCAAGTATCGTGCGAGACAATTGCCACCTTGCTGCCCTCGTCAAGCAGAGGAAAGGTAGCCCTAAAGGTTTCTTGGGTATTGGCACGACGCGGTTTACTGCCGTCGGGCATGGTACGGTTGCTGTCAATTGGAGCTGACAATACGCTGAGACTGATAATTTGTGTGCCGTGTGGTGTCGCTATTTTTGCCCACCCCTGACGCACTTTTGTCAAATCATTACTTTCGTATGGAGTTGGGAGTGTGCTCTCTTCCCAAGAAATGTCCCCTAAAAGGGATGCTGCAGCGTCAAGACATAGTTCAAATTCGGTTGTGCTTCCTTCGAAACCTTGTGCTTCGGCTCGCTTACGCTCTGCTTCAGTGGTTGGACGGTCACAGGTGGTGAGGATAATTTCTGAGGTGTTGATTTTACCTTCTTGTATTGCCGTGAGGGCACCGAGTAGGCGGATACCATTAGTGGCACCAGCTCCACCCGGTACAATGATCGCAGATACATCGCCAATAGGTTGCATATTGCGGGGTAGAGCAACATCGAGTTGTCTGCCATCATGTTCTAGCTTTTGGTCAAGCTCTTCGTGAAGAAAGCCCAGGTTGAGAGCTGTATCGCGGATGGCTGTATGATCAGCGGAGGTTTTAGCAATATCTGAAAAATCTTTGATGCCGCCGCCGCGTAATCCTAGTATGTCGTGAACAAAGGGGGCGTCGTAACTTGGTATATCATACAGGCCTGCTAATTGGTCTAGGGATTGCTGGTTGAGGAGGCTGTGAAGTGTTTCTTTGTAGAGCTGGAGTTTTGCCGCAGCGACATCCCGCACAGTTTCTGGACTGACGCTTGATGTTTCAGAAATAGGACAATACCTGTCGCTACGCTCCGATGCAACTAAAGACATGTCTGAATTGTACAATAAAACTACTAAATTAGCAAATTATACATAAATAGCAGGTCTCAGCTCTGCGACAAGAAATCAATTTCCTTGATAATATCGAGCAGCGCCTGGGCTTTGCGGGTCTCGTCGGGGATGGCGACGGCCGCTTCGTGTGCTGGGGCGATTAGCGAGGTGTCGTCAGTTGAGCGCAGCAATAGGAGGTAGGTGTCGAACTTTTCCTCGGGCGAGACGTTGAGCTTGTTGACCAGTGGTCGAAGCTCATTTAGAGCATTTTGCTTGATATCATCAAGTGACAGATCGGTCGGCGTGGTATATGGCCGACTAGTGTTGTCGGTGGTTGGCCGTGGTGCTGGTGCGGCCGACCCGGGTGCGACGCCGGTCTGTGGCTTGGTCGGGCGACTGGTCGTGTTGGCGTCCTGGGCGCCGGTTTCTTCAAATCGTAGATTGTCATCATTGCCGCCAGAGACGCCCGCTAGCACGTTGGCTAGATCTTGATCGCTGTTGACTTGTCCGCTGTCTTGAATTGTCATACCCCACCTCTTTTCACATTACGGTTACGCTTGCTTCCTATGCTATACTGTAACACAGGAAAAGGAGGAATTTCAAGATGCTTGACGATAAAAATCTTTTAGCGCAGCGCGATCCGGGCAGTACACGAACGAGCGCAGTGGCAGTGACGACGCAGACGGACTTTGCGGCTGAAGTGGAGTCACCGGCGACCCCTAGTGAGGTGGCTAATGTGGTGCTGGCGGGTATGGGCGGTTCGGCGCTGGCGGCGGATATGGTCAAGGTACTGACGGCGGATCGGGTCACGGTGCCGCTTGAGGTAGTGAAAGGCTACCAGCTGCCACATTTTGTGAATGAAAAAACACTGGTTGTTGCTATCAGCCACTCGGGCAACACCGAGGAGACGATGAGCTGTTACCAGCAGGCTCGTGAGCATGGCTGCCAGTTGGCGGTGATGGCGACGGGCGGGAAATTGTTTATGGCGGCCGAGGCCGATAATCTGCCGCGGGTGCGCGTCCCGTCGGGCGGCCAGCCGCGGATGTCAACGATTTATCATTTGCGCGGGCTGCTGAAGCTGCTCAGTCAGTTTGAGGTGATTGACGATAGCCTGTACCACGCGGTTGCAGCCAGTGGTGTGTGGCTGAAAGATCAGCTGAGCCAGTGGGCCGAGGAGGTACCGACGGCGGATAATTATGCCAAGCAACTGGCGCTTAAGCTCGTTGGTTCGACCCAGGTGTTTTATGCGGGCGAGCTGACATGGCCGCTGGCGTATAAGTGGAAGATTAGCTTTAACGAGTCAGCGAAAAACGTAGCGTTTTGGAATCAATATCCAGAGTTCAGTCATAATGAGTTCATCGGCTGGTCGTCACATCCGGTCGATAAGCCGTATAAGGTCGTTGATTTTCGGAGCAGCCTTGAACGTCCGCGAATTCGGGAGCGGATGGAGCTGACCGATCGGTTGCTGTCGGGTATGCGCCCGAAGGCCGAAGTAGTCGAGCTACAGGGCAAGACGCTGCTCGAGCAGCTGCTGTGGGGGCTGGCGCTGGGCGAGATTGTCAGTATCTATGCGGGCATTCTCAACGGTGTTAATCCAGAGCCAGTGGCGCTGGTGGAGCAGCTAAAGAGAGAATTGTCGTAGGCTCATTTGAGCCGGAGAATAAAAAGCGGCGCCCGGGGAGTGGGGCGTCGCTTTTATTTTAGAGCCCATTGAGGGTCGTGGCGGATTTGTGTGAATCAGTGGCGCAAGCTCTCGATCGGGTCTTTGCCGGCAGCGCGGCTGGCTGGATAGATGCCAAAGAGCATACCGATGATCAAGGCTCCACCGATGGTCAGGGCGGCTGCTTGCCATTCGAGAACTGGGGTGAATGGCAGATACATACCAAGGAGGAATGATGCGCCGAGACCGATAACGTAGCCGAGAACACCGCCAAATAGACCGATGATGGCTGATTCGATGAGGAATTGGGCGACAATGGTGCGGTTGGTGGCGCCAACGGCTTTGCGGATACCGACTTCGCGCTGGCGTTCGGCGACCGAAACCAGCATAATGTTGGTGATGCCGATACCGCCGACTAGTAGCGAGATACCGGCGATGACCGCCATGGCTGTTGAGAGCGCGTTCACCAGGTGTGAATTCGGCGCGGTGATGGCTTGGCCGACCAAGGTGTGGTAGTCGGTATCGCCCTGATGTTGCTGGGCGAGGACTTTTTTGGCGGCATCAATTTTGGCTTGCAGCGCCGTGCCGTTGTCGGCAGTGATGAGGATTTGCTGGATTTGGGCGGTGTTTTGTGTGAACTTTTTGCTGACGGCCAGCGGCAGGATGATAGAGCGATTAAAATCAACACCGAGGTAACTAGGCGCAGTTTCTGGCTCGTCGAGGACGCCGACGACCGTGAGCGTTTCGCCGCGGAGCTTGAGGACGCTGCCGAGGGATTTTTCAGTACCGAATAGGTCAATTGACAGCTGCTTGCCGATCACGACGCCATTGGCCTCGTCGATGAATTGTCCTTCGCGCAACTTGAGACCAGCGAGTTTCGCCAGTTCGCCCGAGCTGCCGGTAACAGTGATGTGTTCTAGCTTCGTCTTACCGTCCGGTGTCGATACGTTAGTGTGAAATGTTGCCAGCGGTGCGGCGCTGTTGTTGGTCGCCTTGGCAATTTCTCGGGCGTCCTGTTCGGTCAGTGTATTCACCATCTGGGCAGCGTGTCCGGAGCTGAGTGACAGCAATGAATCCGGCCGCGCCTCGCTACCAGAGCGAATGAGCGCGGTGGTGTCAGAGATCTTGGCGGACTGATCACCAAACAGGCGGCTCGTGCCGGTCAGTAATGACAGGATAATAGTAATGCTGGCGATGCCGACCATGATGCCAAAAATCGATAGGTAGGTGCGGACTTTATTTGACTTGAGCGACTCAGTAGCGTTCTCGAAGTGATTATTGAGGAGCATTTTCATGACTTTTTCGTAGCTTTCCGTTCTTTTTTGACTGGTTTCTTCGTTGATTTGGCGGTATCGGTTTTTGCGTCGTCGGCTTTATCGGACTTAGGGGCGGGTTTCTTTTCGGTTGGCGTGCTAGAACTTTTTGCAGTATCAGGGTCAGCTGATTTTTTACTCTGTTCGGTATCAGCTTTCTGGGTCTTTGCGGTCGCTTTGGTTGAAGGAGCGCCAAGTGGCCGCTTTGGCGGGAGATTATCCGGGGATTTCACTGGGTCAGCTAGTTTGTCGGGCGTAGTCGCTATGGCCGGCTGTTCAGTTGTTTGCTTCTCGGGAGTGGCTTTTGTTGGCTCGGCTGGCTTGGCTTTTTCCTCCGACTCATCTTTTGCGTCCTTGGTGGTTGCTGTATGTGATGGAGTCGATTTAGCTGGAGTTGCTGGCTGGTCATCGCCGCCCAGCTTTTGTTTAAAGATCTTCTTGATATGATGGGTATCGGTGTCGATGCGCCCGTCGAGCATGGAAATCACCCGGCTGGCATAGGACAATAATTCTGGATTGTGTGTTACCATGATAATCGTGTTGCCTCGGCGGTGAATATCGGACAGCTCCTCCATGATGATGTGGCTGGACTTGGAGTCAAGGTTGCCGGTCGGCTCGTCGGCTAGGATGATTGACGGACTGTTGACCAGCGCTCGGGCGATCGCCACACGCTGAACCTGACCGCCAGATAGCTGATGCGGCAGATAATATTCGCGCTCGCCCAGATGGAAATTACGCAAAATTCGGCTGGCTTCCTGGAGGCGCTTGGTCTTGCTGATGCCTTTATAAGTGAGCGGCAGGGCAACATTATCAATCACCGTCAGGCGTGGGATGAGATTGAAATGTTGAAAAATAAAGCCAATATCGCGAGAGCGAATTGTGGCGTGGTGGGTCGCCGTCAGATCCTCGACTGGTTTATTGTCGAGGTAATACTCGCCCTCTGAGGGGTGGTCGAGCAGCCCGAGGATGTTGAGCAGAGTAGTCTTGCCGCAGCCAGACGGGCCGACGATGGCGATAAACTCGCCCTTTTTGACCTCGAGATTAACATTGTCCAGCGCCACCTGCTCGGCGTCACCGAAGCCAAATCGTTTCGTTACATTAGTAAGTTTAATTCGCGTTGAAGGATCGTTCATCATTGCCTTTATTATAGACAAAAAGCCGCTCCGGTTGCAACCGCTAGCGGACTTTCTGTTATAATATGCATCACGGAAGGATGCAGGAGTGGTTGAACTGGCACGCCTGGAAAGTGTGTAGACTCTTCGCGGGGTCTCCGGGGTTCGAATCCCCGTCCTTCCGCCAGGGGGAGTCCCTAGTGTGTTTGAATGTTGTTCGTGCAGTAAATATTGTTATCTGATGTTGTTAAAAAGATAAGAAGCTAGCTTCTTTGATTATCTTAGTCATTTTTGTGTTTCCAGCCAACAATTTCTATAGATCTCTGAAGATATTTAGCGATATCTTGGACAACTTTTTTCTTGATGTCATTGGAAATTTCTTTAGAAAATAAAGCAAAAGTTCTTTCTATATAGACGTCTAGTGGCCAATTTGAACTAAGAAAGCTCGTATTGTTGGCTATCAGGCTCTGGTAATCAATTACGATTTCTGCAAAATCATTTAGACAATCAGATATAATGCTAGTCTCGACTTTGGATTTACGACTTCTTATAACGGTAGAAAGGAAATCTAATGACTCTTCGTAGACGTTATATTTATCTGGTTGACGGTCCTTGTGAAACTCTAGCGCCTGATACTCGTTAACTATTTTATTGTAGTATCCTTCACTCTGAAATGTTCGAGCTTTTTCTACTAGATAATTAACTGCCCGCTCGATTTTTACATGGTTGTTATCTATAAAGTCTGCGCCCTTTATAGATTTATTTTTAGCGTGGGTGTTTGCTGAGTAGCTCAGTAATACGGGCGGTACTCTGACACTGCCAGGCTTGCTGTTTTTATAGAAATCTATAAAATCTTCTACATTTAGCGCTTGGATATCTTTTATAAATTTTCCGCCAGCACCAGCTTCTTTTGGTGTTAATAGCTGGCGAATATCTAGCATAAATCCTTTTTCATAGGTTTCAAATATGTTTATTAAGAGACCCGCATTGTCTGGATCAAAATCACCAAATACTACGCTGCCGTTTTTATGCTCTTTTTCAGTATGTCGTGCTTTTGCAACTTCATTGAGGACATGAAGAATTACTTCGTGCTGAATGGCAGAATGAAGCACATTAGTAAAATCGTCTTTTATATAGGTTTTCTTTTTATCTTCGCCGAAATATTCTTTATTGACATCTGTCACCTTGGACATGTTTGCATTATATTATAGACAGCGAGTTGGCGACAATATAGAGCCGGCGATGTAGATGGCGGGAATTTGATTTTGCGGACTACCAAGAGTTTCCAGAATATGCGCTACATACGCCAGCCGATTATGTTTTTCGGGCGGATAGGCGATGAGCTCGTCCAGAAAATAAACAATGTCGCGCATTGAGGCAAATTTCATACCGTATCTGATTATAGCAAAAATAGGTTGTAAAATTTACCAAATGTCTTGAAAAACACTAGATGTAGCGGCTATAGTTAATATTGTACGCTATATATGTAGCGAACCCATAAATAAACAAAAAGGCAAATTATTCCGTAGGGTCACCAGATGGGGTACTGGCGGCTGATTTTAGTAGGGCAAATTAAGGAGGGTACATGCAACAAATCAACGTCATCAAACGCGACGGGACGAAAGAGCCGTTTGATGCCAATAAAATTAACGCGGCGATTTTGAAGGCCTGCGACGGGCTGCCAGATCAGGTCTCTAAGGTGGTGCAGGTGGCGACTGAGCTGCAGCTGACGCTATTTGACGGGATTACCACTGAGCAGCTGGACGAGGCGGTGATTCAGACAACGCTACAGAATGTCAAGGATGATCCAGATTATGACAAGATCGCAGCGCGGCTGCTGCTGAAAAATATTTACAAGAATACGCTAGGCGATTATGAGACGGCGGCCGAGCTCAAGAAGCTACATGCGCGGGAGTTCCCGAAGTTTATTAAAGCGGCGGTCAAGGACGGTCTGCTTGATGAGCGGATGGGTGACGGGAGATTTGATCTAAAAAAATTGGGCGAAGCATTACAGCCAGAGCGCGACGATCTCAGTAAGTACCTCAGTGTGATGACCAATAAAAACCGCTACGCTTTGCGCAAACAAAGCGGCGACCCGCTGGAAACACCGCAATTTACGCATATGCGCATCGCTATGGGCCTCAGTTATAACGAGCCAGATCCAACTGTGGCAGCGATTGAATTTTATGAACATATGAGTAAGTTAGAATATCTGCCGGGCGGCTCGACACGGGTCAATGCTGGCGGCTCCTTCCCGCAGCTCAGCAATTGTTTTTTGCTAAATGTTGATGACGATATGGAATCAATTGCCAAGAGTGTGCGCGATACGATGTTTATCGCCAAGGGTACTGGCGGCATCGGCATCGGTTTTACTAAGTTGCGGGCGGCCGGCAGTCCAGTTAAGACCACTAACACCGAATCAACCGGCCCGATTCCCTTTATGAAGATGATCGATACGGCGTTGTTTGCGGTTAGCCGTAAGGGCAAAAAGGCGGGTGCGGCGGCCATTTATATGGAAAACTGGCACCTCAATTTTGGGCAATTTATTGATCTGCGTTCTAACTCTGGCGATCCATATATGCGCACACGCTTTGCCAACACCGCGGTATTTATCTCTGATGAGTTTATGAAGCGGGTGCAGAAAGACCAAGATTGGTATCTGTTCGACCCAGCGGAAACGCCAGATTTGCCAGAATTGTACGGTGAGGAGTTTTCGGCGCGTTACAAGGAGTATATTAAGCTAGCCGAAGCTGGTAAACTGCGGGTCTTTGAAAAGATGTCAGCCCGCCAGCAATTTAAGCAGATTTTGACTAGCCTGCAGGCCACCAGCCACCCGTGGCTCACCTGGAAAGACACCATTAATGTGCGGGCGCTAAATAATAACACTGGTACAATTCATCTGAGCAATCTTTGTACAGAAATTACCTTACCTCAAGACAAGGATAATATCGCCACCTGTAACTTGGTTAGTATCAATCTGTCGGCGTTTTTGCGTGAGGATAAGACTTGGGACTGGAACCGTTTGCAAGAGGCCTCACGGGCAGCAATTCGGCAATTGGATAATCTGATTGACATTACTGAGACGCCAGTTAAAGAGGCAATGCACGCTAATCAGCAGACGAGGGCTGTCGGATTGGGCATGATGGGTTTTTCGGACGTATTGGAAAAACTTGGCTATTGTTATGAGTCGAATGAAGCCTATGAGTTGATCGACCAATTGACGGAGTTTATCAGTTATCACGCCATTGACCAGTCGGCGGATTTGGCGACCAAGTTAGGCAGTTATCCGACATATAACGGTAGCGGCTGGAGTAAAGGGCTACTGCCGATTGATACGCTGGAGACGCTATCTACTGACCGCAAGGTTAAGGTGAAAATTGACAGCAAAACCCGTCTAGATTGGGATAAATTACGCAAAAAAGTGAAAAAAGGTATGCGTAATGCGACGCTGATGGCTATCGCCCCGACCGCTAACATCGGTCATGTGGCGGGGACGACACCGGGGATTGATCCGCAGTTTGCCCAGATTTTTAGCCGCTCGACCTTGAATGGTAAGTTTTTGGAAGTGAATCATAACTTGGTTCGTGACTTGAAAGAGCTGAACCTGTGGGATCGTCTGAAGGATGAAATATTTGCAGCGCAGGGTGATATTCAGCACATTGACGCTATTCCGCAAAAATTGTGTGACGTCTACAAGACTAGCTTCCAGCTCAGCCCGTATGCTTTTATCGAGGTGGCAGCGCGGGCGCAGAAGTGGGTGGATCAGGCGATTAGCCGCAACATGTACCTGGAAACTCGCGATATCGATGAATATGTGGAGATTTATTCGGAAGCTTGGCGGCGTGGGTTGAAAACGACTTACTACTTGCACGTTAAGCCGCGTCATCAATCAGAGCAGACCACGGTGTCGGTGGAAAAATTAGCAGAACAGAAGATTCGAACTGGCGCTAAAACACGCGGGTTTGGATTTGCCAAGGTTAATAAATAAAATAAAGGAGGAACGATATGGAATATCAAGATACATTACCGGGAATTGATTGGTTGACTAGAGAGGCGGAGTTGCGAACTATGGGTCAGCAAGCGTTATTTAGTATTGAAATAGAGGGAGATGATTAAATGGGTATTTTAGGTTCAGGACTACGCGATGGATTGAGCTTACATCCAATTCGCTACCCATGGGCATACGATTTATACAACCAAGCAGTGGCTAACACCTGGTTTCCCAACGAGGTGCAGCTGGTACAGGATTTGGCGGATTTTGAAAAACTCAGTGACGAAGAAAAGCACGCGCTAAAAACCGTCATCAGCTACCTTAATCCGAACGAGCTACTGATCAACAAATCGCTGGCATTTGGTATTTATCCGTACGTCAACGCCGCTGAAGCGCAGCTTTATCTGTCGAAACAGATGTGGGAAGAAGCCAACCACTTCATGACCTTTGAGTACATCATCGAGACGTTTCCGTTTGATCGCGAGGAAATTTATGCGGCGGGCTTTGGTAAAAAGTCGTTGGCCGACAAGGCAGACTTCCAGAACAAGCACCTCGACGTGATGCTAGATCCAAACCTGGATATTTACTCTTTGGAGGGTAAAAAAGATTTTGTCCGCTCGCTGGTGGCCTACAACATTGTACTGGAGGGCATTTGGTTCTATTCGGGCTTTATGGTCGGTATGAGCTTCCGCCAGCGTAACTTGCTGCGCAATGTCGGTACGCTGCTGGACTGGATTACTAAGGATGAGAACTTGCACTTGACCTTTGGCATCAATTTGCTGCTGACTATCTTGGACGAAAATCCAGAACTGCAAACTCAGGAATTTGCTGAAGAGATTCGCGGGCTTATCCTGCAGGCGGTTGAGCTGGAGAAAGAGTACAACAAGGACATGCTACCAAAGGGAATCTTGGGCCTGAACGCTGATTATGTCAATCAATATGTCATGCACATGACTGACCGCCGCTTGGTTGAACTTGGATTTGAGCCGGAGTACAACGTAGCCAACCCAGCCAAATGGATGGCTACGGCAAATGACACTTTGGAGTTGGTTAATTTCTTTGAAAGCACAAATACAAGCTATGAAGTGAATACCACGAAATAGGATCAGCGAGGAGTTACGATGAACAAATTAGCAATAAAGATTTTAGATACGGTAGAGGTGGGGGCGCTGGCGACGGTCAATCGTGACCGCACGCCGCTGGTAACGGCGCTGCATTTTGCGCGGCTGGATGACATGATCATTTGGGTGTCAGATCCAACATCACGTCACGCGCACAACGCCTTTCGTACCGGTAAGGCAGAGTTTGTGGTTTGGGATGAGCAGAAAAACGCGGTATTTTTGACGACAACTGTTCGGGAGATTGTTGAGGAAACAGAGCTGATGGCGGCCCAGAAAGCGTACGCCAAGAAGCTCGGAGACTTTATGCCCCAAGTTGACAGGCCGCGGTTTTACGCCATGCCGATTGGCCAGCTTGATGAAAAAACCACAACGGAAAATTGGCTGCATTTTATTGCGTAAGCGCTATCACTAGCGTACAATAGCCATAAGGCTATACTAAATATAGGGGAAAATAAGAATGAATGCAGCCCAAATTATTACTGATGACATGTCTCTAGAGGAAAAGCTGAGTGCTATCGATGCGGCGATGCGGGCAGCGCAGGCGGTGGCTGACGAGCAGGCCAAAGCGAATGGTAGTGTCGCTGCGCCGATTGATCCGGCAAGTCTGACGATTTGCGATGGTTGCGAATAAAACAACAGAGGTGTCAATTTGACGCCTCTGTTGATATGTTGGAGAAGTGATGACAAAGAGATATATTTTTGTAACTGGTGGGGTATTGTCTGGTGTTGGCAAGGGCATCACGGCGGCGAGTATCGGCGCGGTGTTGCAGGCCAAGGGAATCGCCGTGTCGGTACAAAAGTGCGATCCGTATCTGAATGTTGATGCCGGACTACTGAACCCGAAAGAGCACGGCGAGTGCTTTGTGACCAAGGACGGTGCCGAGACCGATTTGGATTTGGGACATTATGAGCGGTTTTTGGATTTGGAATTGACGCGAAAAAACACTACGCTGTCGGGCCGATTGCTGCGCGATTTGATCGCCGATGAACGGGCTGGTAAGTTTGGCGGCCAGACGGTACAGATGGTGCCACATTTGACTAATTCTATCAAGGCGGCTATCCGCGAGGCGGCCGAGGGCGACGTCCACATCGTGGAAATTGGCGGTACGGTCGGCGACTACGAAGGCCTGAGTTTTATCGAGGCGGTTCGCGGTTTTGCGCTGGATGTGGGGCGGGAAAATTGCCTGTTCGTGCACGTGGTGTACGTGCCGTTTTTGGAGGCGTCGCACGAGTATAAGACCAAGCCGGCTCAGAATGCGCTGGCGGATCTTCGCGGTTTTGGCATTATGCCGGATGTTGTGGCAGTTCGGACTGAGGGTCATGACAAGCCGCCGCGCAGTATCGGTGAAAAAATTGCTATTTCTTCTGGCGTGCGCCAGGAGGGAATTATTATGATGCCAAATGTCGATACGGTATATGAAGTGCCATTGACGGTGTACCGCGATTTGGGAAAGTTGCTTGGCGAGTTTACCGACAATTCAGTGGAGCCGAATTTGCAGCGATGGAAGCGTCTAGCTCAGCGTGATACCACTGAGTATGCCAAGCGGGTAACCGTCGGCCTGGTGGCTAAATACATTGATAATTCTGATACCTACTTGTCGGTGACTGAGGCGCTAAAGTCTGCCGCTTGGGCGAACAAAAGCGAGATTTCTATCAAGTGGATTAATGCTGAGACGGCGAGTGCAGCTGATTTTGCCAGCGTTGACGCTATCGTGGTGCCGGGTGGTTTTGGTACGCGCGGCGTTGAGGGTAAGATCAAGGCGGCTGAGTATTGTATAAAAAACAACAAGCCGTATCTAGGAATTTGCCTGGGTTTGCAGGCGGCGGTGATTGCGGCGGCGCGTTTGGGCGGCGTAGCGAATGCTAACAGCGAAGAGTTAGGTGCTGAGCCTGGCGCGAATGTGGTGTACATCATGGACGGCCAGCAGGGCAAGCAGTCGACCGGCGGCACGATGCGCCTCGGTGATTATCCGGCGGTGCTGAAATCTAGTTCGCTTGTTGCTAAGATGTACGGCAAGACAGAGGTAATTGAGCGGCATCGCCACCGCTACGAAGTGAATCAAGATTTTGTTCAAGCGATTGAGCGGGGCGGTCTCGTGATTTCTGGCACGTCGCCGAACGGCCAGCTGGTGGAATTTATCGAAGCGCCGCATCATCGGTATTTCGTGGCTACGCAAGCTCACCCTGAATTTAAGTCACGCCCATTCCGCCCGCATCCGCTGTTTGATGGATTGATTCGGGCTAGCTTGACAAAGTAAAAAACTTATGCTAACATACGGTCAGATAGTACCTAAAACAAAAAGGAATAAAAATGGCTGAAGAAACAATTGCAATACAGGATCCGCTTGACGAGACGACGCTGAGTCGTGACGATGCCTCGGCGCTTGGGTATGTTTTGCGTCACGTCAAGGGTTCGAGTCCGAGCTCGGTGACGCTGTTGCAGCTGGAGGAAATGGGTCAGGAGTAAAACCGCTTGCCGTCTGCTATACTGGAAGGTATGGAACAGATTATTTCTCAGGCGGTGAAGCAACTTTTTGATCAAGATGTATCGGTGCAGTTGACGCGCCCCGACCCGAAGTTTGGCGATTTTGCGACAAATGTGGCGCTGCAGTTAGCGAAGCCGTTGGGTAAAAACCCGCGTGAGATTGCTGAGGTGATCGCTGAAGAGCTGCGCGGCCATCAGGAGTTTAGCGAGGTTAGCGTGGCTGGGCCGGGCTTTATCAATGTGAAATTGAGCGATCAAGCGGTGTTGGAGTCGTTGAAAGTGCGACCAGCGACTAATCGCTCAGGGCAAACGGTTGTTATTGAAACCAATTGTCCAAATCCGTTTAAGGCTATGCACATTGGTCACGCGTTGAATGCGATTTTGGCAGATACCATGGCGAATTTACTGGCGGTGGATGGCGCATCGGTACACCGAGTGAGTTATCATGGCGATGTCGGTACGCATGTCGGTAAGAGTATGTGGGCGATTCTTCGCGAAATTGACGGCGATGTCAGTAAATTAGACGCTATTCCGGCTGATAAACGTAACGAGTTTATGAGTCGTATGTACGTTGAAGGCGCACGGGCAGCCAAGGAATCGCCAGAGGCACGGGCAGAGATTGACGAGCTAGCCAAGCAGTCATTTGTACTGGACGATCCGTTGTATAAGCAGGTGTACGACATCTGTAAAGCCTGGAGTTTTGATGAAATTGATGCCAATGTGGCGCGGCTCGGCAATATTCCAATTGAGCGGCGTTACGTCGAGAGTGAAACTGAAGTGCCAGGTAAAGCCTTGATCAAAGCAAAAACCCCAGAGGTCTTTACCAAATCAGACGGTGCGTATATCTTCAAGGGTAGCCAGTACGGTGCGTTTGATAACGTATTTATCGGTTCGCACGGCAACGGGTTGTATGGTGCACACGATATGGGGCTGATCCAGCTGAAACATCAAGATTATCCGAACTTGGACTTGTCGATTACGGTCAATGGCGAAGAGCAGGCGGCGTATTTCTGCGGGGTGATCGCGGCTAGTGAATTGGCGATTCCAGAACTGAAAGGTAAATTGTTTAATTATGTGACTGGCCTGGTCAAATTAACAACTGGCAAGATGAGCTCGCGCACTGGCGAGGTGATTACCATTGATTGGTTGTTTAACGAGTTCAAGAAAGCCATCAAGCAAGCTGGCGGCGAACCAACCGAAGAGGTGGTGGCGGGCGCACTGCGCTATCAATTCCTGAAAGTGAAAATTGGTAGCGACGTGGTGTTTGATATCAATGATGCGGTGAGTCTAACAGGTAACACCGGTAGTTATCTGCAATACGCGCACGCTCGGGCGCGAGGAATTTTGGCAAAGTCTGAACAGGCGGTCACGTTCCCGACAGAATTGTTCGACGAAGATCGGTTGCTCGTTAGGAAACTGAGCGAATACGCTGAGGCAGTTAACCGTGCTACCGAAAGTTTGGAGCCGCATCATGTCTGCGCCTACCTGTTTGAATTGGCGCAAGAATTCAACCGCTACTACGAGAAAAACCAAGTTGTTGGCAGCGATAAAGAGGCGCACCGCGTTGGTCTGGTGGCGGTATATGCTGATATCTTGAAAGCGGGACTCACCATTCTTGGTATCGTTGCCCCTGATAAGTTATAAAATTTTAGTAAACATAGCCTGCGCAACGGCAAGCTCGCGGCAGCCATAAAACTTTTAGATAATTTGTAAAGTTTTATGCTACAATCAAGATATTACTTAATGTAAAGGAGTTTTTATGGCAGAGAAAAAAGTGGCCAAGAAGGCGACCACTAAACAGACGACTGCTAAGAAATCAATTGTGAAAAAACCAAGTGTGGCAGTGCTGAAGGAAAAGGCAGCGGCAGTTAAAGGTCATGGCGGCGGTTTCATGACATTTATCCGCGAGCAGGGTGTGGTTGGCTTGGCCGTCGGTCTGGCAATCGGTACTGCGGCTGGTGACACGGTCAAGAAATTGGTGACAGCATTTATCGATCCGCTCGTTCAGCTGATTGTCGGCTCGCAGGAAGGTTTGCAGGCAGCATCATTCTCCGTTGAGATTGCTGGTCGCAAGGGTGAATTCCTGTACGGTGCATTCGTTAGCTCGCTGATTACGCTGTTAGCAGTGGCCTTTGTGGTGTACGCAATTATTCACTTCTTGAAGCTGGATAAGTTAGACAAGAAGAAAGACTAATTAGGTTTTGAAAACAAATCCGCCGGATACATTGCGGCGGATTTTTATATGAAACGATTTATGTCGGAACAGGGCGCACGGCCTTTAGTGCGAGAGTATGGTGTCTAGCGAGCTAGGAAATTAGCGTGCCAACCGTCTCGCCGCGAGCGGCTCGGGCGATATTGCCGTCGGTGAGCAGGTCGCAGATGATGACCGGTTTGTTCTCCTCGGCGGCCAGTCCAATGGCGGCCTTGTCCATAACAGTGATGTCAGGATTGGTGAGAATTTGGTCGTAATGAAGACGATCGAACTTAATGGCGTCAGGGAATTTAGCTGGGTCTTTGTCGTATACACCGTCGACTTTCGTCGTTTTGATCACAACGTCGCACTGCATCTCGAGGGCGAGGTTGAGAGCGGCGGTGTCGGTAGTCAGGAATGGTCGGCCAGTGCCGCAGGCAACGATGACAATGCGGCCCTTTTTGATGTGGCTGAGGGCCCGGCGGTAGGTGTATTGATCGATAAATTGATTGACCTCGACGGTCGAGAGTGCGCGGGTTGGTAAGTCAGCGTCGTTGAACACGTCGGCTAGAGCGATGGCGTTCATCAATGTCGAGAGCATGCCGATATTGTGGGCCGAGACGGGCTGGATGCCGTGACCAATGATTTGGTTGCCGCGGACGTAATTGCCGCCGCCGACCATGATGACGATTTCGGCGCCGGCCGTTAGGGCTGGTTTGATTTGTTCGGCGATCCAGCGAGCTCGCTTAGGGTCGAAGCCGCTGGTAAATTCACCCTGTAATTGCTCGCCGGATAGTTTGAGAAGGATACGTTTGGTCATAACTTTAGTGTAGCACGCTGCCAAAAAGTGGTAAACTAGAAACATGAAAGCGAAATTCAAGCCGCAGCGAATTTTATGGCTGGATATGGAGATGACCGGGCTAGATCCGGTGGAGGATTTCCCGATTGAAGTGGCGATGATTGTGACCGACTGGGAATTCACCGAAGTTGCTCGTTTTGAGGGTGCGGCGCATTGGTGCAGCAAGAAAATGCAGGCACGATTTGATAAGAATAAGTCGTTTTGGTATGGCGATGGTGCGGCTGCGCGAGAGCAATTGATAGCGCAAAACAAAGCCACCAAGACAACCAAGGCGCAGCTCGAGCGCGATATCTTAGCATTTTTGGATGAGCATTTTGATGACACACCGATTTTATTGGCGGGCAATTCAATTCATCAAGACCGGCGCTTTATCGATCATTGGTTCAAGAAATTTTCAAAACGCCTCCATTACCGGATGCTGGATGTTAGTGCCTGGAAGGTGGTGTTTGAGGGCAAGTACGGCAAAAAGTTCGCTAAACCAGAGGATCATCGGGCGCTGGAGGACATTCGCGGTAGTATTCAAGAATTACAATATTATTTGAAGGAGGTGAAAAGCTAGGTTTACCAGCCGGCACCTTCACGGCTGCTGAATTATTTGACAAAAGTATACTTCTCTGATATTCTCTTGACAAAAGGAGTTGACGAAAATGTGTGCAATGAGTTCTGAGCTACAGCAATATATGACCGGGCTAACGAATGAGATTTCGCGCGGTCATTTTGATGAGGCTGTGCGGCTTGGTGAGAAAGCGCTGGAAATGGAGGAGTTGCATGGTGAGGGCAACGAGCCGCTGCTAGGGGAGGTGTATCGCAATATGGCCGCCGCGAGCGATCGTTTGGGTCAAACTGACGCGGCGCTCAACTATATTGATCAGGCATATGATATTCATGATGCGGCAGCTAACGAGAATCCCGGGGCTGAAACGCTACGAGAGCGGTTAGCGACGGCGTCGTATGTTGGTGTGTTTGCGTTAAAGGCGCATTTATTGGCGGATGGTCGTCGGGATGAAGCGTTGGCAGATAAGGCGCGGCTCATGACGCGGCAGGCCGAACAGGACATGGCAAAAGTAAATCAGTTCTCTGAAAAGAATAGCGTTGATCAGTATGAGATAAATATGGCATCTCGCTGGGGTATGATTGAAAGTCTAGTGGGTGACAAGCAGCGAGGCTTGGCGTTGGCGGGCCGGGCAATCCAATTAGCGTGGCAATCAGAGCGAGATCAGCAAAAGGGTTTGACGGGGCGAGATGTTCTCAGGGCGCGAACACGAGCGGCGCTTCGCGGTATGGCGGCCGTGGCGGTAAATGCTACGAGCCGATTTAGTGTAACGCTAGGAATTGCTGAGAAAATTGCTCTCAAGACATTGTGACTGTATAATTAGTTCATGACCCATAAACAATTTGAAGAGTTTATCCTCAGTTTACCCGGTGTGTGGCTGGATTATCCGTTTGGCGAGGATGTTGCGGTGTATAAATTTGGTCGGGACAATGACGGCGTGGGGAAGATGGTGGCACTAGTGACGGAGGGTTCAAAGCCACTCAGGGTCAGTTTGAAGTGTGACCCACTACTAGCTGAGAATCTCCGCGAGAAGTACGAGACGGTCTTGCCGGGCTATCACCTCAATAAGAAGTATTGGAATACAATTATCTGCTCGGGGCAACTGAGCGATGAAGAACTTTTTGATTTGGTGCGGCTGAGTTATCAGCTGGTGGCGGAGTGAGTAAGGCAGCGGGGGTTAATCGCTGAGAAAAGTAGCGCTGATTTGTTCCAGCTGGTGACAGAGTGAATAAAACTTATGATTTTTCCGAATCACCGGTGATCGCCATGAGCTGCTTGCGTACGTTGGTGAGGTCGGAAATGGTTTTCTCAAGAAAGTCAATTGTGCTTTTGCTGCGCGAGCCCTCCTTGATGCGATTCATCATCAGCAGTGTGTCGGCCAGTTCGGTATTCATGGTGTAAGCATAGGTGTTGTCAAGGTCGGCGTTGAGATAGGCCTCCTCAAATTTTTCCTCTAGTTTTGTCGGTGGGTCGAGCGCGGTGATGTTTTTGAGGTCTTTTTTGACGTCGATGTTCTGGGTGGCGGCTGGTGTTTCGATGGACTTATTGGCAGTGGTGAGTACGGCTGTGAGCGAGCTGTTGGCGTCTTGGAGTTGGCTGGATTTGAGGCGGGAAGTAAATTTCTCGGAGACGGTTTGGAGTTTTTGTAGACGAGCAATGAGATTATTTAATGAAGGGCCACGGGAGGCGTTTTGGGCGGCGTTGATGATAAAGACCAGACCGAGCAGTCCGATGATGCCGAGAATGAGCAAGATAATCTTTGTCTTTTTATCAAAGCCTTGTGGTGCTGGCGGTGCAGAAATTTGATTGAGATAATCGATACCGGTTGGCACGTCGTAGTCATTGTGTGGCTGCATACACCCATTAAAGCATAAACAACAACAGAGGTAAAGAGTGATATAATAAAAACCATGCAAGATGCCAAGGAAGAAGTGCGGGCGCGGTTGAATATCGATGATGTAATCGGCGAATATGTTCAGCTGAAGCGGGCGGGCCGTAATCTGAAGGGACTGAGTCCGTTCACTGATGAGCGGACGCCGAGTTTTATGGTCAGTCCGGAAAAGCAGATTTGGCATGATTTTTCTTCGGGCAAGGGCGGCGATATTTTTACGTTTGTGATGCTGGTGGAGGGCATGGATTTTCGCCAGGCGCTGGAGCATTTGGCGCGCAAGGCGGGCGTGGATTTGAGTTTGTTTTCTGGTGGTGATGGGCGCACGGCCAAGCGGCGAGCCCGGGCTAGGGAGGTACTGAAGTTGGCCGCGAATTTTTATCAGCAAAATTTGGTGAAAAATCCGGCAGCGCGAGAATATGCGGTAAAAAAACGGCGGCTGAATCGGCAGACAATCGGTGATTTTATCATCGGTTATGCGCCAGATCAGAGTGATGCGCTGACGAAAGCGCTGGAGAAGCGGGGGTTTTCGCGCCGGGAACTGGCTGATGCGGGGCTGGTGAATCGGTTCGGCGGCGACCTATTTCGGGGGCGAATGATGGTGGCCTTGAGCGACGGTAGTGGCGAGCTGGTTGGCTTTACGGGGCGGATTATTCGCGACGATCCGCGCGCGCCGAAATATTTGAATACGCCGCAGACATTGCTGTTTGATAAATCGCGCCATATTTTTGGGCTATCTCAGGCGAAAGAGGCGATTCGTAAGAGTGATGCGGCGGTGATTGTCGAGGGGAATTTGGATGTGGTTAGCAGCCACCAAGCTGGCGTCAAAAACGTGGTGGCGACGGCGGGGACAGCGATGACCCTGCAACATCTGAAGGCGCTGAGCCGGCTGGCAGGGCGGATTCGTGTGGCGTTTGACGGCGACCGGGCAGGTGTGAGCGCAACGGAGCGGGCCATTAATTTGGCGCAGGAAATTGGCGTGGAACTAGAGGTGGTGAGTCTGCCGGATGACGTCAAAGACCCGGACGAATTGATCCAAAAAGACGCAGCGTTATGGCAGGCGGCGGTTGAGCAGGCGCAGCCAGCGGTCGATTGGGTAATCGCTCGGCATGCCGAAATGGAAGATTTGGCGACGGCTGAGGGCAAGCGGCGATTTTCAACAACTGCGCTGAGAATCGTGCGCAGCCTGAAAGACCCGGTGGAGCAAGAGCATTACTTGGCGGTGATTTCTAAAAAAACTGGCGCTAGTCTCGCGGCCTTGCGGGCAAAGCTCGGCGCTGAGAGATCAACGCCGCCCGCTCAGCTCAAAAAACCAAAGATTGAAAAGGCGACTCCAAGTAAACCTCGTGACGAATTAGCGGACATCATCGTCGGTCTAGCGCTTAGTCAGCCATCGACTCGGCGCTGGGTCGCGGCGCTCGAGGCGGCAAGCTTGGACGAGCCAGCTCGAGCAGTGGTGACGGCGCTGCAGGCTGAGCCGCTACTTGACGGAGAAAAATTACCCTGTCCCTTGCAAAAATTTGAGCAGTATGTGAAAATAGTACAGTTAAAAAGTGAACGCCGCTACATGGACTGGGAGCCGGAGGCTCTGGACAGTGAAATGGCGCGTTTGGTAAAGCAATTGATACGTAAACACCGCGACACAAAAAAACAACAACTATTAGAAAATTTGCGTGAGGCTGAGGAACTCAACGACGAGGCGCGGGCGCGCACCTTGCGGCAGCAGCTGAACGCACTGATTAAGGAGAATGCGTGAACAACGACCAGCAATACACCACGACCAATGACGATCCACTTGAGCCAGATTTGACGGCGGTACATGATGACGAGGAGATGGAAGATCTCGAGGCATTAAGCACCGGCCAGTATCTGGATGACATTTCGGATGATTCGGTGCGGTTGTATTTGCGTGAGATTGGTAAAATCCCGCTATTAAGTTCGGATGAGGAAATGGAACTGGCGCGGCGGATCATCGAGGGCGACAAGAAGGCCAAGGACAAGATGGCCGAGGCGAACATGCGTTTGGTGGTGTCAATCGCCAAGCGGTATTCGGGTCGTGGGTTGGATTTTCTGGACTTGATCCAGGAGGGTAATACTGGCCTGCTTCGCGCCGTGGAGAAGTTTGATCCAGATAAGGGCTTTAAGTTTTCGACCTACGCGACGTGGTGGATTCGCCAGGCGATTACCCGGGCGATCGCTGATCAGGCGCGGACGATTCGCATCCCCGTGCACATGATCGAGACGATTAACAAGCTGGTGCGGACACAGCGACGGCTTACTCAGGAGCTAAATCGCGAGCCAACGATGGAAGAACTATCCAAGGAAATGGACATGGAGCCGGAAAAGATTGAATATATTAATAAAATTCGGCAAGAGACGTCGAGTTTGGATGCTGGCATTGGGCGTGATGGTGATGAGGAAGATTCGGTGCTGGGTGATTTCATCGAGGATGAAGATACAATTTCGCCAGAAGAATCAGCGACCAATCAGCTGCTGAAAGAAAAGGTCGCCGAGGTGTTGTCGAGCCTGTCTGATCGCGAGCAAAAAATTGTGCGCATGCGGTTTGGGCTGGACAATGGCGGCAAAAGCCATACGCTCGAGGAGGTCGGCCAACAATTTGCTGTGACGCGCGAACGTATCCGCCAGATTGAGGCGAAGGCTTTGGCGAAGCTGAGGAAGCATAAAGACGCTAAGAAGTTGTATGAGTATTTGAGCTAGGTGTTACTTATCACCAATTTCCAGTGGGGGATTCACCCCATTCGCTGCATCACGCTGCAGGGCCATTGAATTCTGCATCTTTTTGACGGTGTTTGGGTCCACCCCTTTGGGCGGCTCTTCCATAAGAGCCTTGTGCTTGTAAAATTCTTTTATTCGATCTTCTATTTGCTGCGCCTCTTCATCGGTCAGCAGCGCCGCTTGCGTCCCTTTCTCACCGAGTTCGCGTGTGGTGGTATCGCCCGCCTTGTCTACTTCCGCCCGACTTGACTCGCCTTCTGGCTGCTCTACGGGTGATGTTTGTTGTGGTAGTTTGTCAGTGTTATCGTGTTCCATGGTTGTAAATATAGCATATAGTTTACTTTTTTGCAACCATATGCAGTAAGATGGTTTATGGATGATGATAATTTAGCACTGCTCAGGTGCTTTACAAAAATGTTCGTGGTGAGTGACGGCCTCTAACTGCGCGTATAGCTCATCCAGCCCGCGGTCATTTGTCACGAAATAGTCGGCGATGGCAATTGGTCCACCTTTTTCTAGGTTTTCAATTTCCGACCAATCGCGTTGGTCGACTTCGCGCGGTTGCATCGGTCGCTCGGGGCGCTTGGCCATGCGTTGATAGCGCAGGTGTTTTGGTGTAACGACGGCGATGACGGACATTTGGCCAGGGAATTCGTGCTTGAGAATTTTATATTCGCTCCAAGTGTACAGCCCGTCCAGGACGATAAGTTTTTGGCCAGCGTCAATCAAGTCGTGCGCGGATTTAATGACGCGCTTAACGACGAAATCTTTGCCTTCGCGCTGGCGGATTTCCTCGCGGAATTTTTGCTGATTATCCCAAGTCGGTTCGATGCCGGCCTCTTCCATAGCTTTGTAGATGATGCCGCCAAAATAAATTTTCGGAATGCCCTTTTTGGTGAAATATTCGACCGCCGAACTTTTGCCGCTACCGGCCAGACCGACCAGGGCGATGATTTTGCAGCTATGCTCGCTTGTACTCATGGGGATTATTGTAACAATTCCTCAGCCGGCTGGCAAACAGGTGTGGCTACCGGTTGGTTGTGCTGGTTTTTGCGAGCAGTTTGTTCTGGGTGTCTTTTGACTTCAATCTGAAACAGCCGGCCTTGGCTAGACCTCTGGTTAATTTACCACGACGATTGCCAGCAGGGCATCCTGAGGGCTGAGACCGGGCCGCAGTTTATAGCGGTCGCGTGTAGGCACCTTGTGCCGAGGGTGGAGATACTCGATTTCTTCGTAACTCTCAGCGGCAAATACCTGCCAGATATCAACAGGAGCGAGCGGTAGCTCATCGCACTTGGGTTTGTAGGTATGAAACGCCTGTAGCAGGGCGAGAATTTCCTCGCCGTTATAGTTATCGCATCGCCGAGCATGCATGTCATAGGTTGGATCAGTAGATCGTACTGTGAAGCTATCGCCTCCTCTGGCGACTATTTCCTTGATGAGTTGCTGGCGATCGCTTGTGTCAAAGTGTGCCGACTGGATGCCGCGCAGCAGTATATTATGACCCGTAAAATGTTGGCGAATTGGTGCTTCAATTGTAGCGGCTATAGTGTCAAGTGGGCGGGGCGGATTGGCATCGTAACGATATGGATTTTCGGACGTGACGCTATACTCTGGGCAATCAACGTTAACGATGAGCGGTGTCACTCCGCGGTTGCGCTCCGGTGTAGATTCGGTGTTCTCGCCACCACCGTCAAGTCGTTCCGGATCATAACCCGGATCGTATTCAAATGTCTTGCCTTCAAACATACTTACCACCGTGATTTATTGGCCCCACTGTCTTTTAGCGGCTCACACGATATCTTCATTATAGCATTATAATGTAGCCTGCTTGGACTCTTTGCGATGCTGGTTGGTAGCAGATATGCTATCGGGGCGGACGAGGTGGGTGGCGGTATGGTTGTTATTCATCGCTTGGTACAAGTGCTATACTGAGTATATGAAGCGTTTGGCGGTCATCGACGGAAAATCAGTGTTTTACCGAGGGTATTATGCCATGCCGGGGCTCAGTACGGCGGACGGTACGCCGACGGGCGGGGTGTATGGGTTTGTTAGTTTGGCGATTGAGCTGATTAAAAAATTAGAACCGGATTATGTGGCGGTGGCGTGGGACAAGCGCGGCACCAATATCCGCAAGCGGCGGGAATTATATCCAGAGTACAAGGCCGGTCGCAAGCCAGCGCCTGATGATTTCTATCAGCAAATTCCGATTTTGATGGAACTACTGGACACCTTTGGCTGGCCGCTGTATGAGCTGGATGATTATGAGGCGGACGATATCATGGGCGCGTTTGCCAGGCAAGCGGAAGCGCGCGGCGTACAGACGTGTTTACTAACGTCGGATTTGGATGCGCTGCAATTGGTGTCGCCGCTGACCAAAGTCTATGCCATGAAAAACGGCCTGAGGAACATCGAGGAATTTACGGCGGAATATTTTGAACAAAAATATGGTATTCGGACGGACCAGTTTTTGGATTTGAAGGCGCTAAAAGGTGATTCTAGCGATAATTTGCCGGGCGTGCCGGGCGTTGGTGAAAAGACGGCCGTAAAATTATTACAAACATATGGCACGTTGGACGGCGTGTATGCGCACTTGGATGAGCAAACAGGTGCTCTACGGACGAAGCTAGAGAACGGACGCGAGTCGGCATATTTGACTAAGCAAGTGGCAGAAATCTGGACGGACGCGCCGGTGGAGCTGGACTGGGGGGTGGCCGATGTTAACGACTGTGACTTTGCGCGGGTGGCGGAGATTTTGCGGAAATTGGAGTTTCATTCGCTGATCGGGCGGTTGCCAAAGACAATGCGGGCGGTGGATGAGGCAGTGGAGACGGCGGAGTTGGAATTGCTGCGCGTCGACAATTTGCCAGCTGAGCCGCTGTTTGAGACAGAGAATATTATCTATATCGAACCTTTAGAGCCGGACACGGTGTATATTAATTCCAAGCCTGGCGTGGCGTGGCGGGCCAAGATGAGTGAAATTGGTCAACATGTTTGGCAGCTGTTGGCACAGGGCGTGGTGATTGCGGCGGACATCAAGGGGTTGTATCACGCGCTGGATGTTCACGGTGTGGCGGTGCGTTTTCGTGAGGTCTGGGATGTTGGTCAGGCGACGTTTTTGATTGATCCGCTCAGGCGTGACCGTAGTTTGATGGCGCTGGCGGGCGATTTTTCTGAGGATAATTCTCCAGAGCGGCAGCTGGCGCGACTACGCCAGATTTACCGCCAGCAGCAGGATTATATGGCGACGCATCAGCAGATTGCCAGGGTGCTTAGCGAGTTTGATTTTCCGGTGATTTGGCCGCTGTTTCAGATGGAAAAGCGCGGCATGAAACTGGACACAGTGCTGCTTGAGCATATGGGCGAAGAGTTGAAAGCGGAAGTTAACCAGCTTGAACAACAAATGTATGCGATGGCTGGGCGCGAGTTTAATGCCGCTAGTCCAGCGCAGCTGTCTGAGGTGTTATTTACCAAGTTGCAGCTGCCAACGACCGGTATCAAAAAAGGTAAAACTGGCTATTCAACGGGGCAGAAAGAGCTGGATAAACTGCGCGGGCGACACCCAATCATTGAGCTGATTGAGCGGTACCGGGAGCTAACTAAATTGATCAGCACCTACATTGAAGCGCTGCCAAAGTTGGTGGCCGAGGACGGGCGGATTCACACCACGTTTAATCAAGACGTCACCAGCACCGGGCGGCTGAGCAGCACAAATCCCAACCTACAGAACATTCCGGTGCGGACGGAACTGGGTCGAAAAATTCGCCAGGCATTTGTGCCGAGTGAGGGTAAGGTTTTCGTTGGTGCGGATTATTCACAATTTGAACTGCGACTGGCGGCGGTGTTGGCTGGCGATGAGCAGCTGATTAACGACTTTAATAGCGACGTTGATATTCATACCAAGACAGCGGCCGAGACCTACGGCGTGCCGATGGAGCAGGTAACGAAAGCACAGCGGCGGGCGGCCAAGGTAATCAACTTTGGCGTGCTGTACGGCATGAGCCCGCATGGCTTGGCAGCAGCTACTGGCATGACGTTTGCTGAGGCAAAACAGTTTATTGAACACTATTTTGCGGTGCGCCAGCCAATCCGCCAGTATCTGGATACAATTTTAGTTCAAGCGCGCGAACAGGGTTTTGTCGAGACCTATTTTGGCCGGCGCCGACCAACGCCAGATGTCAAGTCGAGCAATTTTATGGTGCGTTCGGCGGCCGAGCGGGCAGCCATGAACATGCCGATTCAGGGAACGGAAGCGGATTTGATGAAGCTGGCGATGATTCGGCTGGAGGATAAATTGACTGGGCTGGCTGAGCCAGTCCTGCAGGTTCACGACTCGATTTTGGTGGAATGTGCGCCGGAAGACGCCGAGCGAGTCGGTGAAATCATGCGTGCGGAAATGGAAGGAATTTGTCCAGAACTACCGATTGCGCTAAAAGTGGATGTCGGCGTGGGGCTACACTGGGACGAGGTGTAGCCGGGGCGGTGAGTGCAAAACTGACAGAATATGGTATAATCAACCCATGAGGCGTACGTATAATTCTTTTAATTCCTTTTCTCGGTTTGTGCCGATTTTACTAGTCATTATTATCACCATCGTGACAATCGTCGCGATTATCAGCATCAGCCGGTCGATATTCGGTGGCGACGAGCAAAAACAGCAGCAGGAGACGACCGAGCAGAAAAAAAGCGACTTGCTACAAACCGACGAGAGCCGAGCGGTCAGACTGACAGTGCGTGGCCCGATTGTCGCTAATGAGAAATTCCGTTCGTATCAAATAACTATTGCGCCGTCGTCGCGGGTGATGACGACGTATGAGGGGTATGTTGAGAAGCAGCTGAACACCAAGCAGCTGAATAATAACGCCAAGGCCTATGAAGAGTTGGTGTACGCACTGGACAAGCGCAAGATGATGGAGGGCCGGCAGCTGAGCGATGAGCAAAATGACCTGCGCGGTATTTGTGCGACAGGCAAGGTGTATAAATTTGAATTGTTGATGAATGGAACAGCGATCAAGGCACTATGGACGTCAGATTGCAGTGGCTCTAAGGGTTCAGCGGTTGCCAATGTCGAGGAAATTGTCGATATGTTTATCAAGCAAATCCCTGACGGTAGCAAAATGGCTACCTCTATCGGGCTGTACCAGCGGGACACGCTGTTCAAGTTGTAGGGGCGTCCCATGCCGGAACTTCCCGAAGTCGAGACGGTTCGCCGCGGGTTGGCGGAGCTGTTGCCGGGCC
>ERZ772971.23-NODE-23-length-97152-cov-12.140602_pt1 | contig 97152 bp, 91 predicted proteins | sample MGYA00511943_ERZ772971 | MGnify/ENA primary metagenome ERZ772971 (study PRJEB29015, sample SAMEA2737929) | human oral metagenome | biome: human oral; feature: human-associated habitat; material: dental | place: China | collected 2144 ... | reverse complement strand
GAAGCCCGCTGAACGTGGCCAGCGTGCTGGCCAATCTGGACAGGCCCGCGCTCATTGGCGCGTGGTGGGGCAAGGACCGCCACGGGAAGCTGATCGAGGACTTCGCCGCCGAGCACAAAGTAGGGGTCGTCCCCGGCAGCAACGGCGCCTTCAAAACGTCCCTGGCCTACGCCCTGCTGGATGAGCTCGGCCGCGCCAGGTACGAATTCGATCTGACGTGGGAAGTCCCACCGCTGCCGCATCCCGGCGACATCGCCCACCTGCACACGGGAAGCCTCGCTGCGACCCTTGAGCCGGGCGGCTCGGCGGTGCTTCAAGCCGTCAAGGACTTCGCCGCTCAAGGGACGGTCTCCTACGACCCGAATGCCAGGCCGGCGATCATGGAATCCCCGGAAAAGGTCATCGGCCGCATCGAGGAGATCGTCGCGCTCTCCGACGTCGTCAAAGCGTCCGACGAAGACCTCGCTTGGCTGTACGGCAAAGAGACCCCAGTGGAGGAGGTCATGAGGCGCTGGTCGAAGCTCGGCCCTGGACTCGTGGTGGTGACGCGCGGGCCGTGGGGTTCCTACGCGCGTCTGGCAGCCGAACGCGACATGCTCGTCGTCGATCCGCTGACGATCGACGTAGTAGACACCGTGGGCGCCGGGGATTCGTTCATGGGCGGCCTGCTGTCGGGGCTTCTCGACGCCGGATTCCTCGGCTCGATCGAGGCCAAGGCCAGGCTGCGCGAGGCCAGGTGGAGCGAGATTCTCCCCGCTTTGCACCGCGGAACGGTGACGTCCGGCCTGACCGTGAGCAAGGCCGGCGCATACGCGCCGTCCGCGACCGAAGTGGCCGACGTCGTCAAGTCCGATCCGAAATTGGCTTCCTGACGTCGAATCCTATCGACGAAAAGGGGCGGGCACATACGTGCCCGCCCCTTCGTTCGGCGCTGCACACATCTTTTTTCGTTCGCGCCACACATCTTTGACGCCGGCCGCCGGACGTCGCCTCGCCGCCCGGCGGCCAAGGCTTCCCTAGCCGTTCAGTTGGGACTTTCTCTCGCTGCGTCCCAGCCTTCCGGCGTCGCCCCGCGGCTGCCTAGCTTTCCTGCGCAGCCGCGGGAAGGCCAGACGCGCGCACGATCCCGAGCCTCATCACGCTTGCTCCCCACGCCGCCAGCGCACACAGCGCAAAGACGAGGAGGAAGTGCAGCATTCCCTCTCTCAGCGCCCCGGCGTCCTCCGCTCCGATCGCGTAGGCTGAGATCTTGCGCGTCGACCACAGCGGCAAGAGTTTGGCCTTCGATCCGTCGGGGTCCACGAGGAGCTGGAGGGCCATGATCGAAAGAAGCGCAAGCGCCCCTTCGAGTTCCTTGGCCACCGCGAAGCTCATGAGAGCGCCCAGCGGGACGCTTACGAGCACCGTCGTCACGAGCAGAAGGCCGACCGCGGGAAGGTGCACGACGTCCCGGGTCGTCGCCACGACGGCGAAGTACACGCCCGAGACCGCCAAGCCGATGCCCGCCTGGGCGAGGTGCCGCCCGGCGAAAAGCACGGACGGTCTGGCCCCCATGACGCACAGTCGTTTGTCGAGTTGGCTGCTTACGACGCCGCTGAAGAGCGAAAGAGTCGCAACCGCCCAGCCCACGCCGATCGCGAGCAGCCGTATCGCCTGCCACTGCACATCGAGCCGAACCAGATAGAAGACCAAGGGCAGCAAAAAGACGAGGAAAAGCGCAAGGGGGCGCCGCAGGGTCTCTTTGACGCCGATCTTTGCGATGGTCCACACGTTCATGATTCCTCCTGAGGATGCAGTTCACACGTCCAGTCGACGCCGTCGAGGTCGTGAAGGATGTGGGTGACGACGAGCACGCCGGCTCCGTCTTCGCGCCAGGAAAACAGCTGCTCCCAAAAGTCCGTGTACGTCCCTTGGTCGAATCCCTGATACGGCTCGTCGAGCAGGATGAGCCGGGGGCGATTGATGCCGCCGAGCACCACGTTGAGCTTCTGCTGTGTGCCGCCCGAAAGGCGAGCCGCACCGAGCCTGCGGTTGGGCCGCCATCCCAGGCTTTGGGCCAAGCGCGTTCCCGCGACGAGGGATTCTCGCTCATTCTTACCGTCGAGCGAACCGAAAAGCCGGAAGTGCTCGGAGGCGGTCAGCAGAGGCGAGAGGCCCCCGGCTTGCGGGACGTAGCCGACGTTTTCGACGCGCTCGACGCTTCCCGACGTCGCACGCACGAGCCCCGCGCATATCTTGAGCAGCGTCGATTTGCCAGAGCCGTTGGCGCCCACGATCGCGCCGATTTGGCCCGACCTGAGCTCCAGGCTCACGTCCCGCACAACCGTCTTTCGCCCGTACCTTTTGCCTACGTTCCGCAGCCGCAGAACCGGCACACCCGAACGCGACTCGTCCGGACGCCGCTCTTCTCTGACGGCAGCGCGCGCGGCCCTCGCCAGTTCCTGCGCGTAGGCCTCGGCCGGCCCATAGACCTCCTCCGGCGGCAGGGCGTAGTCGCCCGCCTCGGCAACGGCCTCTTCCGCAAGTCTGCGAGCGCGGCGGGCGTCGATTCCCGCGCCTGCCAGCCCGCGTTCCAATCGAAGGGCCCAGCCCTCCGTTTCAAGGGCCCGATCCTCGCTCATCGCCAGTCTCCTTCCCGGCCAATCGGCTCGTCTTGGCGAATCGCCTCTTCCCGGCCAGTCGCCTCACCCCCGCGAATCGTCGCCTGTCGGGCAATCGCCTCCCGAGGAATCGCTTTACCGTCGACGGTCGCTTCGACCGCCGCCTTGAATTGCTCCCACGTCTCCACGAGCTCGCGAAAAGCCTCGCGGCCTTTCGCCGTCGTCTCGTAGTACTTTCTGGGAGGCCCGGCCACGGAAGGCTCCTTCGAAGCCGCTATGAGACCCTGGCGCTCCATGCGAACGAGCGCGGGGTAAAGGGTGCCTCCAGGAATCTCGCCGAAACCGGATCGCGCAAGCCGCTCGGCTAGGCCGCGCCCGTAATCTCGTTGGGCGTCGATGAGGCCAAGCAGGCAGAAATCTAAAAAGCCATGCAGCCATTGTTGAGTTTTCACATCCATACTAGTTAGCCTACCTATCCACCAATAGTAAGTCTAGCTAACTACTTGTGATCGGTTTAGCTGTTGGCTGCTCCACGACGAATTGGCCTAAGCTCCGTTGGGCCTCTGGACATTCCAAGCCTGGCCGCCTCCGCGCCCGTCTAGGCGCTTTCGACCCAGGCGGAACTGCGCTTCCCGCTTGACGATAACCCTAGAACGAGTTCAGCAGGCCCCGGCTCCTCGGACGTCATTCGTCCCTGACGGTGCCAAGGATGATCTCGTCGCTGTTCGGTCGGATGGCCATGCGATTCCCGCCGAGCAGGGCGACAAAGGAGCCGTCCGCCCTCCACAGCTCGTTTCCGTTGGAAAGAGAGTAGGCGACTACCTTGCCCTTCCCCTCGTTGTCGCGGGCGACCGTTCCGGTTTTCCAATGCCTTCTCTCGTCGGAGGCGTTGGAGGACTCCAGCAACAACGTGTCATCGTCGCCGCTGAGCCCCAGAATGTCGACGTAGCATCTGCTCTGATCGTTCACCTTCGGGACCTTGAAACGGACGCCGTCGATCTCGACCCGGCAGTTGGCGCCGTCCACCCTCGCCACCCTGATGTCGCTTTCACCCCGGATGTTGACCGCCTCGGTGGCGGGCGACGCCTCGAACAGATCCTTCAGGTCTTCGGGCGAGACATTTGGGGAGGATATGACCCAGTTGTTCGTGGTCACCTTCGCTTTGCCTCCGAATTTACGCTCGCCCTTCTCGTCCCAGATCGTGTAGGAACCGCTTTCGACCTGGTAAAACGCCTTGGTTCCAGCATCGATTCCGAAGCCGAGCGGATGCGGATTGTCGCTGAGCGACTCGAAATCGTCTTCGGCGTCCTTAGATTTCAACACTTCGCCCGAGGCGACGGAAAGTATGCGCAAGGATTTCTTTTCGGTGTCGTAGGAGAGAATGAAGCCGTTCTGAACGATGGCCTCTCTGTACTTTCCCAGCGCGCGCCAGACTTCCTTTCCGGAGGAGTCGATGCCGACGAGGTCTCCCGAGTTGTCGTCGGAGATCATGACGGTGATCTCGCCGTCCGTGCCGACGAGGTTGTGAGAACTCGGGCCCGGCGGCTTGTAGATGTTTCCGTTGGAACGAATGACCGTCGCCGAGTTTCCCGTGTGGCAGAGGAACGAAGAATTGTTCCAGAACCCCGACTTGTTGTCGTAACAGTCCTTCTTTGCGATCTTCGAAGTTCCCGTTCCGCTGAGGCTGTAAAGCGTCCAATCGCTCACGGCGTTGGCGGCGACCAAACTTCGGTTGGGAGAGACCGCCACCTTGTAAGCCTTAGAGATACGGTGCTCTTCTACGAACTTCTTGCCCGCAGGCAAATTCGCGACGTACCACTCCGGCGTCTTTTCCTCGTGCGTCAGCATGCGAATGCCCCACACGCCCGCGCCGACCAAGGCGACGGAAAGCAGGGACACGAGGGCGATCGTCTTTTTGCTCCGCTTTTTGCGCCGGCGCGAGCGCCCTGGACCGCGGGCGTCCCCAGCTGTCTGCGGAGTGAATGGGAAAGTCTGCGATCCGTAAGCGCCCGTCTGAGTCTGCGAGCCATATGCCCCCGTCTGCGTGCGCGAGTACGGAACGGTATAGGGCCCCGCGTAGGAGGAGGCCGCCTCGGGTGCCGATTGAGAGGAGCGATTGGGAATGTAGGAAGCAGGGCTGGAAGCCGAAAAATGCGGCGATGCGGAGGCGAAGGCCGCCTGCGGGTAGTGCCCCGCCGCCGGAGAGACGCCCATGTCGGCAAGCTCCGTCGAAGGGGTCGACGGCGGAGGCTTCGCGAGCTTCGTCGCTGCCGGGACGTTTTCCAGCTCGGAGGCCATTGCGCGGAGCTCGCGCGCGACGTCGGTCGCCGTCGGCCTCTTGTCCGGGGTCTTGACGAGCATAGAGGCGATGAGGCCCCACATTCGGTCGGGCACGCCCCCGGGACGCCCGGGCGTGCGATGCATATGCTGTCCAAGCAGCTCCGAAATGCTGCCGACGAAGGGCGTCACGCCGCAAACGACTTCATATAGCACGATGCCGAGGGAGTAGACGTCGGCCTGCGTTCCCGGGACCTCGCCCGAGAGGACTTCCGGAGACATGTACAGCGGGGTGCCGATGACGCCCGTGAGGTGGCTCGCGCCCGCGACGTCGATGATGCGGGCGATGCCGAAGTCGACGACGCGCGGGGTCATCGGCGTCGTCGAAAAGTCGAGCAGGATGTTGGCGGGCTTGACGTCGCGGTGAAGGATGCCTGCGTTGTGGACGGCGCTTAGCCCCTCGGCCACCGAAGCGCCAAGTTGCGCGGCTTCCGCGGGCGGCAGCGGCCCCGACTCTTTGAGGTAGCCGCGCAGGTCGCCGCCGGGGACGTAGTCCATGACCAATGCGAGCGTCGTCCCTTCGACGACGAAGTCGTGAACGCCGATGACGTAAGGCGAGGACACGCGCAAAAGGGTCGACCGCTCCTTGATGAAACGCTCGACGAAACCGGGCTCCTCGGCGAGGTCGGTCCGAAGGATTTTGAAGGCGTAAACCTCGGGCACGGTGTCTTGAGAGCCCTCGCTGGAAGCACGACCGATCCACACCTCTCCTTGGGCGCCCTTCCCAATGCGCTCATCGAGGATGTATCTGCTTCCAAGCCGACGCATGTACCCTCCAGGTTCTCGACACGTGACAGTATAAATCTACAGGTTTTGAACCCCTATTCGTAGTGTGCCAGCGGTGCGGAGGCGCCACAAGCGAGTGCGGGAGGGCCCTACGTGAGCCATGTCGCCTTCCGCACCCTCGGATTTTCATCTTTGCAACGGCTTCTCCCCTATTCTGCGAGGAACTTCCACCAGTTGACGAGTCAACCTCGCCGTTGCGCAACCTCGCAGATGTGCCGCCCTTCATCTTTGGCACGGGCGTCCGGTCAGCCGCCTCTCGCGTGCAATCAGCGGTCTCCCGCGTACAGCCAGCGGCCTTCCGCGTGCAATCAGTGGCTTCCCGTGATCTTCGTTCCTTTCGGTGTGAGGAAGAAGACCGCGGCGGCGACGGCGATCATCAGCGCTCCGCCCACGGCCCCCGTCACTTCGAAGGACCGCGTGAAGGCTGCCCCCGCCCGCTCGGCGAGCTCGGGAATATTGGTCTCGTTCGCTATCGTCACCGCCGCCCCGAGCGACTCTTTGGCTTGGTTTGCGACGTCGGCGCTGTATTCCCGAAGTTGGGAGAAAAGCGGGTCGGCGACGATCTCGGCCTTGTACACGAGAGCCGAAACGCTGCCCAGAACGGCCACGCCCATGACGCCGCCAAGCTCATAGGAGGTCTCTTCGAGGGCCCCTGCGTTGCCCGCTCGGTCTTCTGGCGAGCCGCCCATGATCATGGCGGACGCGATGGCGAGGGTCCCCGTTCCGGAGCCGACGAGGACGAGGGCCGCCATCACCGCAGCCATGCTGAGGCCCGCTCCCCGAAGGCCCACGTAGACCATGCCGAGGCCCGCCACGGCAAGCCCGCCGGCGAGAACGGCCCGTGCCCCGAACACCCTGCTGAGCGGCGGCGCCGCGATAGACGCCACCGCGCCCGCCACGGCCGCGGGGATAAGATGGATCCCCGCCTGCACCGGGGTGTCTCCCTGCACCAGCTGAAGCCACTGCGAGATGAGGAGGATCGCGGCCAGCAGCGAGAACGTGGTGCCCAGCGCCGCGAGGATGCCGGCGGAAAACTGCCGATTGCGGAAGAGGGCGAGGTCGAGGAGGGGCTCGTCGCTTCGGAGGCATCGGCGGGCGAACGCGCCGAGGGCGACGGCGGCGATCGCGAAGGCGATCCACGGCGCGGGCAGGAGCAGGCTGGCTTTGTCGCCGAACTCTTTGATCGACCACACCAGCAGCGTCATGCCGACGAGCGAGAGGACGACCGCCAGCGGGTCGAGCTTCCCCGGTTTTTCAACGCGAGATTCGGGAAGCAGAAGCATCCCCGCGATCACGGCGGCGGCCATGAGCGGCACGTTGACGAGGAAGGCTGAATGCCACGAGAAGTGTTCGAGCAGGTACCCTCCCAGCAGGGGGCCGATGGCCGACCCCAAACCGGAGACGGCCGCCCAGATGCTCAGCGCCGTCGCCCGCTCTTTCGGGTTCGTGAAGATGACGCGGATGAGCGACAGCGTGGTGGGCATGATCATCGCGCCGCCCACGCCGAGGAAGGCGCGCACGGCGATCACAATGCCCGGAGAGTCGGCGAAGAAGACCAGGAGGGAGGCCACGCCGAAAATGGCATAGCCGAGCATGAGCATGCGTTTGCGGCCCCAACGGTCTCCGACTGCCGCCCAGGATATGAGAAGGCCGGCGAGCACCAGCGAGTAGACGTCGACGATCCACAGCTGCTGGGTGGCGCTCGGCTTGAGGTCCTTGGCCAGGTCGGGAAGCGCGATGTTCAGGATCGTCATGTCCATGGTTATGACCAGAACGCTCGCGCTGAGCACGACCGTGGCCATCCACCGGCGAGCCGTGGACAGCGACTGTGTCGGCGCGGGGCCCGCCTTCGGCCGCGCGCCCTCGGATCCCGCCGACCGGATGCCTTCGTCGGTCGTTGACTGCAATCGCTCAACTTTTTCTGTCATTGTTCGTTTCTCCTTCACGGCCTTCGTTCCAATTTGCCGTTCGTTTGCCGCATTCAGAGCGCCCGCCGTTCGCGCGCCTCTGTTTGTCCGGGCCACGGCGCGGATATGATCGCCCGGAAGATTCGCTCGATCACCTCTTTGTCTATGGGCGTGCTTCTCAGCGCCGAGTGGACGACGGCGCCTTCGAGGCACAGCTCGAGGGCCATTGCGCGCTCCGCGCCGAAATGAGGGGCGAGGGCGGCGATGAGCCGGTCTGGGTTGCGCAGCGCGATCTCGCGCAGCCCGTCGTCCCGGGCGCCGGCGTTGAGCAGGGCGACATCGGCCCTGACCTGCCGAACGTCCCGCAAATACTCGTAAGCGAGCCCGATGCAGTAGCTTTCGACGTCGTCGCATGCTTCAAGCTCCGATTCGAAAGCGTCGACGCCGGCGTCCATCTCCCTGACCAGAGCATCCATCGCGTTTTCTCGCAGGTCCTCGATGGATGAGAAGTACTTGGTGGTCGATCCCAGGGAAACGCCCGCGCGGGCAGCGACGGCCCGGTGGGTGAGCGCGGCGGCGCCCTTCTCGACTATCACGTCGATGGCGGCGTTGAGGATCGCGCGGCGCCGCGCCTCGGGGTCGCGCTTTCGCGACGTGAGCGAGCAGAGCCGATCGAGCCGCTCCCCCACAGGCCCTCGCTCTTTCGCGGAGCTTTCCTCCTGGGCGAACTCGCGTTTCCCCTCGCCTCCCGCCTCCGGCGCCTCGCCTTCCGCTTTGGAAGGTTGAGCCCGCGCGGATCGCGGCTGACCGTTTCCCTTCATCGGCCCACACCTCTCATCCTTCGAACGAACGCCTTGTTTTAGGCGAACGCACGGCCTTTCAAGGAAGGCTTCCCGTTCTTTCGGAGAGCCCCTTCCGTCCCTTGGAAGCTATCTACCCGCGGTTTGGGAACGCCTTCTGCGCACACTTTAAATGTACGTTCTGTACATGTACAAAATGTACACTATTGACACAGAACTCGAGAAGTCCAGAGGGGGAAGCCGAGACGTCGGGCATAACAGGGAATCGTCCGGCGGAAACGGCCGACGTCGGACGCCGCTCGCCGTCGGCGCGTCTGCCCCGGCGACACGCAGCCCTCGGAGGCCTCGGGCCAGCGGACAAACCGATGAGCGCTCCCCACGTTTTCAATGGAAAAGGAAGCGATTGCGCCGATATTCTCGACCCATCACGGCGTACACGCAAGCCACCACGACGGAGGCGTCGGTTCTCTACGAAGACGGCAGGAGATATGCGAGGAGCACGCAAGGAAGGGAAAGCCATGGAGAGGAACCGCTCTCAACCGGGCCGGTCTGCCCGCCGCGCCCGCTTCGGAAGGGAGGCCAAGGAGGAGACGGACACCATGGCCACGGACACCGCGATCAAGGGCGCCTGGGCCGGGGCCAGCGCGAGCACCGCATGGGCAAAGAGCAAAAGGGGCGAGGGAACGCGAACTGGGGTGAGAGCGGCAGCAAGGGCAGGGGCGGGAGTCGGCGCTCCGAGCCGGGACTGGGTTCCGCTGATCGACGCCGCCACGACGCGCGTGGTCCCTCTCGGCTTCATCTTTTACCTCCTGGCAACCACTCTCTACCTGTTCTATTGGGGGCAGCCGCTCGGCGCGACGGAGATGTGGGCTCGGACGCTTTTGTGGAACGTGTGGCCCTGGCTGGGGCTCATGTGTCTGGCGTTGACGTGGGCGTGGGCAAGCCGCAGGGATCCGCGGCAGACGTGGCTGCGCCGTCTGATGAACCGCGCTCCCCTATTCGGGAAAAAGGCGGCGATCCTGGGCGCTGCCCTCGGCTTAATGTTCTTGTTGCAGGCGGCCGCCAACGACGTCGAACTGGCGCTGGATCTGCAGGCGGGCCCGCAAGGCGAGACCGGCGTGGTGTGCACGGAGTTCAAGGAGTGGCCCTCGTACAAGAACGGAGACGCCAAGACCACGTTCGTCCTGCGCCACGCGAACGGGCGGGACGAAACTTTCGAGTTCATATCTCGCCTGGGCGTGTGGGACGACGGCCCTCGCGGGTCGATCAAACGGCTGTGTTCCTCGCAAGAGTCCTTCACCCTTTGGCGGTGGGCAAGAACCGGAGTCATCGCCGACGTCGAATGACGGGGCCGACGACGCTCGCCGGGTGCGCCGTTGCGCTCGAACTGGCCGACGCGCGAAACCAGAAGCGCACGCACACAAACCAGCCGTCGCACATACTCGGAATCGCGGACGAACTCGGAATCGCACACGAAAAGCACCTTGGCACCGTATAAGGGCCAAATTTTGGACCTTGCAATGCGCGGCGGCGTTTTTCATGTGAAAGCGAAGGCCGACGCCGAACCTTGCCACCCCGATGCTCTGTCGCAATAAAGCTCCCCTGAAATCCCGAAGGCCAACGTCGGTATGGCCCAGATGTCGAGCAGTCCTACTTGAAGCGAAAACCGAAGAGCCCACCGTCTTCGCCTGCATCCGTCAACACGGGATCGATGGCGTAATCCCGTCGATCAAACCCTTCGGCCTCAGCTGCCTGCAAACGATCCGAGTTGAGCGTGACGATGTACTGGAATCCCACGTCGTCTGCGAGGCGGGCTCCGATATTGAGACAGGAGGCGACTTGCCTGTCGTCCATGGAGTCGAAGAGGAGGCTGTCGTGCACAAGGATGCGCGGAGCCCGACCGGCCTTGATGGCCATGACGAGGCAGACGACGTCAAGCAGGAAGGTCTTCACTCCGCGAATGCCGGACGAGGCATCGCCATCGATCTCAGGAGTGACTTTGAGTACCCCCTTGTTTGCGTCAATGAGCAAGGAAACATCGCGATCGTCGTAGATCTCTTCGCCAAGCTGTTGGAACAGGGAGATCGCCTCTTCGATAAATTCTTCCCGTTCGGCCATCTCGGTTCGGACGCTGGCCTCCGCTTCAGCCGTGATTGAACGCAGGCGTAGCCCGGCGTCGTTCACCGACTGCACGAGCTCCAGCCTTCGCTCCAGATCCGCGACGGTAGAATCGACCTCCGCAAGTTCCCTTTCCGCATTGCGAAAAGTCTCGAGTGCCATTGAGTCGTTTAGAAGGTTCATCACATCCGCTCGGCGGCGGTCCAAGGCCCTACGCTCGGCCTCAATCGCTTTGAGCCTGTCAAGGACGCTGACACGCTCCGATTCAAGGTACAACCGACGATTGCGCACTACGGACGAATGGAAGTCCGCCACCTCTTCGAATCGTCGCGCTACGACGTCGGGCAGGACGATGCCGATCTCTACATACATCGTCTCTAGCTGCTTGGCCATGTCGGCACTAGAAGCCGTCGGCCTCTCTTCTTGCATTGCCAATTCGAGGTCGCGTTTGCGTTGCTCCAGCACAAGACCCTCGTCATTGAGATCCCTGATCGCCTGGGTAAGACGGTCGGCTTCAGCCTGATGTTCGGCATACTGCTCGTCGACGCGGAATCCCGACAGTTTCGATTCGAGGCGCAACCGGCGCTGGCGCAATTTAGCCAGGCGTGCACGAAGCTCCGGCTCATTCATCGAAACGTTTCCAAGAGCTCCCTCGGCAATCGCCTTCTTGAGCGCTTTGCGATTCTTCTCAAGGGCGGAAGCCTCACCCACCTTGGCGAGAATTTCTGGCGTGAACCCTAAAAGGTATCCGATTCTAGCCCCCGACTCCCATGCCGATTCTGCGGCAAACGTCTTAAGCGGATCGCCAAAATAATCCCTGACCAGCTGACTGACAAGCTGACCGACCGTGGGGCGATTCGCATCCGCAGGAAGCCGAAATAGTTGGCCAATGTCAAGCTTCCAAGCGTCGATACTTGTCGAGACGCCGTCGACGCGCACTTTCGTTTGAGGTTTGACCGCGCGTTCGATTCGCTTGACATCAGCAACGCCTCTCGTCAGGTCGTCGACGGCGTTCTCCATCTCAAGATCGCCCCAGAAAGAGAAATGAGCCAGCTCGGCGGATTTGAGACTGTCATCGAGCCTTCCGCCTAGGAGATAGCGAAGGATGCGGACAAAGCTTGTCTTCCCGGCGCCGTTTCTACTATCACCCAGTTTTGAGCCCTGAGTTTTATCCGCGAGCAGTACATTCATGCCTTCGTGGAAGCGCAGCGTCTTAAATCGGCAATCGGAGGAACCGAGTTCATACAGAAACATGGTGCCTCACCAACTGATCGGAGGCATTCCATGCGACGGCCCCGATGGCGAATAACATCGACAAAGCCATGGCAAACCAGTCGAAGGTGATGGCACCTCCGGCATGTCCCGATCTCGTTTCTCGTGAGAATCGTTCCCAAAGCCCCGATACGGTGGCCGGCGAATCCAGCAGAGACAGAAGCTTCGCCCCCAGCGTCAGCAAAGCACGTTCGGGGCGTATCCCCTTAGTCGGAAGCAACATCGCCAGTTTCTCCTATAGAAAAGTCCGCGGGAGGCTCTTCGAAGATGTCACATGAATCGAAAAAGTATACGGTAACGGCGTAAACTGCGTTGGCGCGTTTCGTCCACATGTCGAAGTCTGGCCCGCCCAGAGCGACGTATACGCGCCGCACAATCTCACGCACATCGGACGTCACCCGACGTGCTTCCTCATAAATCTGACGAAAACGTCGGGCCTTCGCATCGCGAAGACCAGGATCGGGCTGCCCGGCGAACCACTTGTCAATACGTAGGGACAGAAGCCTCCCCTCATCAAACTCAGTCCTCGTCGTCCTCGGGAGCCTGTTGAAGTCCATCTTAGTTGAAGAGACAGGTCTGATGTCTTCGAGGAGGTGATCAACATCGCCACCCTCGACCCCTTCAAGCATTTCAATGAGCTCAACCAAATCGTCAAGCTCCACATTCTGCGCGTGCGGGGAACCCGGTATGATTTCATCTAGCTGATCCCAAGCTAGTTTACTCACGGCGTTCCACCACAGATCGTCCGGAGCTTTCCAAAGCTCGAGAGCTATCGGACGTTTGGAGTCTGGACCGTGGCTCTTCCGCAACTTAAGCAGACTGTCAGTTGAGGCAGGGCCAAAAGACGCATTCGTCACAAACCGCCACACCCTGAACTCCGGCCAAAAGGCGTAAGCTCTGGTGAAGTCATCTTCCAGCTTCTTTTTGGTCTTCTGGTCGAGATTTGTTACTGCACGTTGTCCGTAGCAGGCGTAAAGGATGGACCCGTTTTCGGCGATTCCGTCGCAGCCGCCGTCCCCGAGGCTGCCCATGGCCTCTGGATTGACGTAGTCTTTGTGCAGATGGGAGAGCACCTTGCTCACGTAGTTCTCAAACTCTTCGCCGGCGGCAAGGCACAGCTGATCGTGTCGCGCTCGAAACCAGAACTTCCAAGCCGAATCGGGCAATGCCATGACTCTCCTCCCTTCGATGACAGGTGTTCGACGCTCGAAGAATGACGCATCTGCGCCGAATCTGTTACTGTTAAAATTTTACCCTACCAGGAGGCTTTCGAAGTAGTCGGCGTTGAATCGCACACGAAAAGCACCTTGGCACCATATAGGGACCAGATTTTAGACCTTGCAATGCGCGGCGGCGTTTTTCATGTGAAAGCGAAGGCCGACGTCGCGCTTCACCAAGCAGCGACAAAGGACGCCGTCGCGTTTCGCTATGCAGCAACGAAAGTCAATGCCAAGCTTTGCCATGCAAAATAGGGGTAGGAGCCGAGCCACAACGGAAGACCAGGCGATTATGCAATCGAGAATTTCGCATTCAGCCAGAAATCTCAGCCCAACTGACTTGGGGTGAATGCCCGACCGACGTGGGGTGGATGACGGGGCTCGAACCCGCGACCCCCTGGACCACAACCAGGTGCTCTACCGACTGAGCTACAACCACCGTACGTGCCCCAGGCAGGGTCGCTCGCCTGGGGCACCGTTCAAGTGTAGCCTAGCTTCTGCGTCGTGACGAAACGCCCCCGGGTGATCCGCACCACCGCAGCGCAACAAACTGTCCGACGACGGCGCCGCGCTTCACGTCGCTCGAGAACCGCTGCACCTCGCACGAGAGCCGCTCCACCTCGCACGAGAGCCGCTTCTTCGCGTCTCACGAGGGCGATGCGCTGGCATGCACCGTCACCAATGCACGCGCATGGCTATGGCGTCGGCGAACTTCTTCAGATGCGTGGGGTTCTGCGAAAGGTAGAGCGATCCGTCGATGAGGGAGACCTCGAGGACGTAGAACTCGTGGGCGTCTTTGGGGCCGCCGCGGACGATGTCGACGCGGTTGTACAGGAGCAGCTCGTCGCGGCCACACGTATCGACGATGTATCCGTGCACGATCTCGCGAATCTGCTCGCCCCAACGCCACTCCTGGGAGTTGGTCGCGTCCGAGCGGACCACTTCCTCGTGGAACTCCTCGGTGGAGCGGAAGCTGGGGTGCAGCATCGGATCCTTCTCGACCTGGTACGAAGCTAGTCCGTTGAGGTAGATGAGCGAGGTCTCCCCCGATCGGTCGATCTGGTCGAGGTAGCGCTGCACCATGACGGGGCGGCCGTTTTCGAGCTCGCTCATCGCATGGCGTATGGCCTCGCCGCGGGAGTTCGGGTCGATCGCCGTATACCTCCCGGTCCCGCGCCCGCCCGAGGAAATGGCCGGCTTGACCACGAAATCCCCGTACGCGGGGAACCGAGTGTGCAGCTGATGCTTCGTCAGATTCTGCTCGGGCTCGAGCCACACCGTCGGAATGACCGGCAGACCGCGGGCCTCCAGCTCGCGCAGGTAGTGCTTGTCCGAATTCCAGTCCATGACCTGCGCCTGGTTGAGGATCCGCGGAATAGAACGCGCCCAGGCGCGGAACTCCTCGCGCTGGGCCGCATAATCGCGCACGGAGCGGACGACCACGGTTCCCGCCTGCGACCAGTCGACGTCGGGGTCGTTCCACACGGAGATCCTCGGTTCGAGCCCGCGCTCGCGCAAAGCGTCGGGAAGGGCCTGCTCGTCGGCGTCAAGGTCTGGCAATTCGGCGCACGTCGCCAAGGTCACGATCGGATCAGACACGCAGCCAACTTTACCCGATGGCGATTGCGCGGATCACGCCCAAGCTCAAGTCGATCAAATGCGAACTCGGGCGAAACCCGCACGGATTCGGCCCAATCGCATACGCGGCATCCGAAACGCGTACCCAAGCGGCCCCGAGGGCTGCGACGCCTCGGGGCCGGGCGAATCGCATCGCGGGCCGCACTTCGTCGCATCCGACGTCGTCCCGGAAAACGAAAAGCCCCGCAGCCTTGCGGCCGCGAAGCCCTGTTCGTACACCGCCTGGGACTCGAACCCAGAACCCACTGATTAAGAGTCAGTTGCTCTGCCAATTGAGCTAGCAGTGCTTGCAAAGCTAGATTACTCAGGCGCCCGCCGCCGCGCAAGCCGGCCTCGTGTGATCTAGCTCCACCGCGCCGCCCCGAGGCGGCCTTGGCCGCAGACGAAGAGTCCGTGACGCCGTTGACTCAATATGCCCGTCCGCCCGGCTGCCTGAATGCCTCTCGCCCAGACCCGCACGGCGCCCCTCCTCACCTCCTTTCTCAGTTCGCCTTCTGTACCAACCACTATGTACAATCTTGGCATGGACACACGAACCCGGCTGGTGAACGTCGCGCAAGACCTCCTGTGGGAGCGCGGGTACGCAGCGACCAGCTCCAAAGAAATCCTCAACCGCGCCAACGTGGGCCAGGGAAGCATGTACCACCACTTCTCGGGCAAGCGAGACCTGGCTGCCGCGGCCTTGGAACAGAGCGCCGCGGCGATGCGCGCCGAGGCCGAGGCCCTTCTGGCCGCAGACGGAACGGCCGTCGAGCGCGTGATCTCCTACCTCGAACGGCAGCGAGACTCGCTGCGGGGCTGCCGCATGGGACGTATGACGTACGACGCCGACGTGCTGGCAACCCCGGAGCTTCTCCGCCCGGTCGCCGAGACTCTCGGGTGGATCGTAGGCGCTCTCGCCGACGTCGTCCGCCAGGGGATCGAAGCCGGGGAATTCCGGCACGAGACAGATCCCGAGCAACTCGCCTCGATGGTCGTCGCGACCGTCCAAGGCGGATATGTGCTCGCGCGGGCCCGGCAGGATCCGGCGGCCTTCGACGCCGCAGTCGCCGGCGCGGCGTCGCTCGTACGCCAACAGGCCGGCGGCTGAGCTTCGTGCGCCGCCTCGCCGGCGTCGGCTCGCAATTGACCGAACACAAGCAACGAAGGAACAGAACCGGTGTATGCGATGCAGTACCAGATCGCTTTGCCCGCCGACTACGACATGGACGTCATTCGCAAGAGGGTCCGTGCGACGGGCCGTCTCATGGACGGGTTTCCCGGACTGGAGTTCAAGGCCTACCTCGTGCAAGAAAAGGCCGAGGGCGCGCCGCGGAACGCCTACGCCCCCTTCTATGTGTGGCGAGACACCGACGGCATGCGCAGTTTCTGCTGGGGCGAGCCCGGCTACTCGTCGATCGTCCGGGACTTCGGGCGCCATTCCATTCAAGACTGGACCGTGCACAAGATCACTCGTGGGCCGTCTTCCTACGCGAGCGCACGCAGCCTGTCCTTTCAGACCGTTTCGCTTCCGGACGACGTCGCCCCCTCCGCCTGCGTCGAAAACCTCTCGGCCCCATTCCTCTCGGAAGAGGACGGCGAGACCGTCGCACGAGTCGCCGCCGTCGACGTGACCGCATGGAACCTCGTCTTGGCGGAGTTGAGCGCCGCACGCGCCGATCAGAGCGGCGCAGGCCGGACCGTCTACGAAGTCCTTCACGTCTCGGAAGGCTCATGACCGAACAAGGCTCCAAAAAAATCGAAAAGCCCGCAGTCTTTCGACTGCGGGCCAGACCCGTACACCGCCTGGGACTCGAACCCAGAACCCACTGATTAAGAGTCAGTTGCTCTACCATTGAGCTAGCGGTGCGGATTCCAACTTTACCCGCCGATCGCGGCGCAGGCAAACGCCGATCCCGTGGCGCGCGACACCGTCGCCGCACTCGCCCTTCCGAAGCCGGCACCGCAGGGGCCGCGGAAACCGACGTTGCCGTTCCGATGCCGGCCTTGTGGCAATCTTGTGGGGTGACGAACGAAAAGCCCAACGCCCCAGCCCTCAACCTCGCGCTTGACAGGCTCGAAGACGCCTTCGGATTCACGCCCGACGGCGACGCCGTCTACGAGGAGTTCTCGAACTGGGCCGAATCGACGGGACGCCCCCTCTACCCCCACCAGGAAGAGGCTCTTCTGGCTGCGGTTTCAGGCGACAACCTGATCGTTTCCACGCCGACGGGATCGGGCAAGTCGATGGTCGCGCTCGCGGCGATCTTCACCGCCCTCGCACACGGGCGAAGCGCCTACTACACGGCGCCGCTCAAAGCCCTCGTCTCGGAAAAGTTCTTCGAGCTCATCGCGGTCTTCGGCGCACACAACGTGGGCATGGTCACGGGCGACTCGTCCATCAACGCCGGAGCGCCGATCGTGTGCGCAACGGCGGAAATCGTCGCGAACATCGCGTTGCGCGAGGGCGACGCCGCGGGCATCGGCGTGCTCATCGCCGACGAGTTCCACTTCTACGGCGATCCCCAGCGCGGGTGGGCATGGCAGGTCCCCCTCCTGGAGCTGGCTTCGACCCAGCACGTCCTCCTCTCCGCCACTCTCGGCGACACGTCCTTCCTCGCGGAAGACCTGAGCAAACGCACGGGCAGGAACACATCCGTCGTCGACCGCGCCGAACGCCCCGTCCCCCTCGCGTTCTCCTACTCGCGCGAACCCCTCGGCGAAGTCGTCCTCGAACTCGTCCACACCCACCGCGCCCCCGTCTACGTGGTCCACTTCTCACAAAAAGAGGCCGTCAGCCAAGCGCAGGCCCTGCTTCCGATCAACCTGACGACGAAGGCCGAGCGCGAGCTCATAGCCAAGGAGATCGGCGATTTCCGCTTCGGCCCCGGCTTCGGAAAAACGCTGTCCAAACTGCTGCGATCCGGCATCGGCGTCCATCACGCGGGGCTGCTCCCCCGCTACCGCCGGCTCGTCGAAAGGCTCACGCAAGCCGGACGGCTCAAGGTCGTCTGCGGCACGGACACCCTCGGCGTCGGGATCAACGTCCCCATTCGAACCGTGCTCCTGACGTCGCTGTCGAAGTTCGACGGAACCCGTTCACGCCACCTTTCGGCCCGCGAGTTCCACCAGATCGCAGGCCGGGCGGGCAGGGCCGGGTTCGACACGGCGGGCGACATCGTCGTCCAAGCCCCCGAGTACGAGATCGAAAACGCGAAAGCCCTGGAAAAAGCCGCCGGGGACCCCAAGAAGCTCAAGAAACTCGTTCGAAAGAAAGCCCCCGAAGGCGTGGTGCTGTGGGGAGAGAAGACGCTCGCGCACCTGCAGAACGCGGCGCCGGAGAAGCTGGCCTCGCAGATGCGCGTCAACCACGCCATGATCCTCAACCTTCTGCAACGCCCCGGGGATTCGGTGTCCGCCGCCGTCCGTCTGCTGACGGACAACCACGAGCCCAAAACCGAGTCGAACCCTCTGCTCAGAAGGGCGGTCGAAATCTACGAAACGCTCCGTTCGGCGGGGGTCGTCGTCCACCACGGCGTCCAATGGCAGGCCGCCCACCCCGGCGAATCCGCGGTGGATTTCGCCCGCGAGGTTCCGAGCGACTTCGCCCTCAACTCGCCTTTGGCCCCCTTCGCACTCGCGGCCCTCGACCTGCTCGAACGCGAGTCCCCCGACTATCCGCTCGACGTCGTCTCGGTGGTAGAGGCCGTCCAGGAAAATCCGATGCAGGTGCTCTATGCCCAGGAACGCGCGGCGCGCGGCGAGGCGATCGGAAGGATGAAGGCCGCCGGAATGGGCTACGAGGACCGGATGGCCGAGGCGGACTCCATCACGTGGCCGCGGCCCCTCGCGGAGCTTTTGGAGGGGGCCTTGGCCGTCTACCGTCAGACGAATCCGTGGGTGGACGGCTACGACCTCACCCCGAAATCGATCGTGCGGGAAATGGTGGAGCACGCCGAGACGTTTTCCGAGTTCGTCTCGCGCTACGACCTGGCGCGCAGCGAGGGCGTGCTTTTGCGCTACCTCTCGGACGTCTACAAGGCCCTGCGGCAGACCGTGCCGCTCGAGGCCCGCACGGACGAGGTCGACGAGATCACGCAGTGGCTGGGGACGCTCGTTCGCTCGGTCGACTCCTCGCTCCTCGACGAATGGGAGGCCCTCGCCGACGGCAGGGTGACGCCCGAGGAGGCCGCCCGCATGTCCGGCGAGGCCGAGGGCGGGCTTGACGAGGTCGCCTTCGGGGCGGACGAAAACGGCGCCGCCGCCTTTACCCGCAACCGCCACGCCTTCAAGGCCGCGGTCCGCAACGCGGCGTTTCGCAGGGTCGAGGCCGTTCAATTCGAGGACCTCGACTCCTTGGACCGTCTCGACGGCGAGCCCGCGTGGGCGGAATCCAGCCGGTTCGGGGAGGCCGACAGCCAAATTGGGGACGAGGGCGGCGCGGCCGGGGCTGCGGGCGGCGCGGCCGGGGCCACACGCAGCGAAGCACGAGATGCACGCAGCAAAGCACAGGACGCACGCAGCGAAACAGGGGACGAGAGAAGCCGGGCGACGCCTTCAAAGCGCGAAGCGGGGCCCGTATGGGACGGCGACGCCTGGATGGACGCCACCGATCCGTACTTCGACGTCTACGAGAGCGTCGGCATCGACTCCCACGCCCGCGGAAACGAGTTCTTCCGAGTGCAAGAACAGGTCGACGCCGCAGATCTCGCCGAGGCGGGCGTGCCCCGCGAGGTCGCCGAGGCCCTCGTTGAAGGAAAACGACCCGGCCGTCTATGGATCGTCACGCAGGTTTTCGACGACGGCGAAGGCGACGGCGGCTGGGGCTTCCGCGCATTCGTCGACCTCGACGAATGCGACGAGCTGGGTGCGGCGAAGCTTCGGGTCGTCCACGTCGGCGAGCTGTGATCCCGGCCGGGCCAAAGTGCGCTGTCAGGTCCGGACGCGCCCGCGGACTCCGCGCCGACGGGGTCTCCGCAGACGAGGGCTGCAGGCTCGGTAGTCGTCTGGATTCCTTGCACAATTCGGCTCTCGCCCGCGGACGAGGGCTGCATGCTCCGTAATCGTCTGGATTCCTTGCGCAATCCGGCTCTCGCCCGCAGACGAGTCTCCAGGCTCCGGCCCGTTCAAGACTCTGCGCACCTGCCGGGTACGGGCGCCCGCCCGCTAGAATTCAAGGGTCGAAAGGGATGATATAGATGAACGAAAACGACGGCAAAGGCACCGGCGGCGTCGAGACGAGCCGAGTCGACGCAAACGGCGGCCGGGCAGGCGGCGTCGAGACGAACGGCGTCAACTGGTCCGGCCAGGAGACCAGCTTCGAGGGCATCTCTCGGCCGGACGTAAGCGAGATCGCGGGGCGCTGGGAGAGTCTGCGCGACAAAGTGGCCGCAGCCGCGTCGCGCGCGGGGCGCGAGGGGAACGCCGTCTCGATTCTGCTGGCAGCCAAGTTCCAGGAGCCCGAACGGGTCGCCGCAGCCTTGCGTGCCGGAGGCAGCCTGATAGGCCACAACTACATCCAGCAGTTGGAGGAGGGCGAAAGGGCTCTGACCGAGCTGGGCGCGCCCTTCCACCGAGTCCACGTCATCGGCCACGTGCAGGCGAACAAGGCAGGCAAGGCAATCCGGGCAGCCGACTGCATCGAAACCGTCGATTCGCCCAAGCTCGCTGCGCGCCTCGACCGGCTGCAAGGCGAACGCATCTCAGCGGGCGAGCTCCGAAAGGACGGCAGACCCCTCGGCCCCTTCGACGTCATGATCCAGGTCAACTCTGCGGGCTCCGAATCTCAGCACGGCGTGGATCCGAGCGGCGTCGTCGACCTCGCCGGCGCCGTTGCGGACTTGCCAAACCTGCGCCTCGTCGGGCTCATGCTCATCGGCGCGAACACCGACGACGTCGCCGCGGTGGCCGCCTCCCATGCGCGCGTGCGCGAGCTGCGGGATGCCGTTCAGGCCGCCGGCGTCGCCAGCTGCACAGAATTGTCGATGGGCATGACGGGCGACATGGAAATCGCCATTGCCGAAGGCTCGACGGAGGTTCGAATCGGCACGGCCGTGTTCGGGCCGCGTCCCGTCATGAAGCAAACCCGATCGCGATGAAACAAACCCGCTCGCGGTGAAGCAAGACAACGCCATGAAAAAAGCACGCCTCGCCATGAAGTATCGCCAGCTGCCGGCCTAAGGGCACTACGGAATGCGCGCCAGCCAGGCCGGGTCGGCGAATTTGACCTTGGCGAGGCTCTCGGCGGCGATCAGCTCGTCGGGGCGGTACTTTGCTCTTCTCACCGTGCGCCCGCGCGCCAGCGATTGGCGAAGCGCGTCGATGACGTCCTCGCGTGCCGCGTCGACGTAGGAGCGGATTCCCACCACCTTCTTCTGCGCGCTTTTCGTGCCGCGCGCGCCGGTGTCCGGCCGGAAGAGGCGGGTGACGGCCAGCAGCTGCTCGGTTTCGATCTCCCAGCTCATGACGGCGTGATGGATCGTCGCTCCCCCGGCGAGTCTGCGTTGGGCGGCGCCGCCGATCTTTCCGTCGAGGGTGGCGATGTCGTTGATCGGCATGTAGAAGGCCGGCACCCCCATTTCCTTCAGGGCACGCAGAACCCACGAATCGCACAGGGCATAGGATTCGCGCAGGCTCAGGCCTGAAAGGGCCGCGCTTGGCACGATCACCGAGTAGGCGACCGCCCGGGCGGGGTCCATATACATCGTCCCTCCCCCGCTTGCCCGCCGCGCCAGTGCGATTCCGCGTTTTTTCGCGGCTTCGACGTCGATCTCGTTGCTCAACGACTGCGAGGAGCCGATCACCGCCGCCGTTTCACTCCAATTCCAGAGGCGAACAGCTGCCGGGCGCACGCCGCCTGCGACGCTCTCTGCGACGGCGTGGTCAAGCGCCAAGTTCAAAGCGACCGAAAGAGGGCGCGATTCGAGCAGGTCGAATCGGGAGGGGAGGCCGGCGGCGCCGTCGGCCTCCGGAAGGCGGGCGACGCCGGCTTTCGAAAAGCGGTCGGCGCCGGGCCTTGAAATGCGGGCGACGCCAGGCTCTGCCGCTCGACTAAGCGAGCCGATAGAGCCAACCGTGGCGGTCTTCGACCTTTCCAAGCTGGATTCCCGTGATTCGGTCGTAAATCGTTCTCGTCACTTTGTTTCCGGGGATCTCCACTCGGAAGTCTTTGCCGGAGAGGGAGCCGATGGACGTGATGACCGCAGCCGTTCCGCAGGCGAACATCTCGGCGACGGCGCCGCTCTCGATTCCGGCCAGCACATCGGCCAAGGCAAGGGTCTCTTCGCGGACGTCCGCGCCGTCGTCGCGCAGAAGCCGGAGAATCGACGAGCGGGTGCAGCCCGCCAAAATGTTGCCGGTGAGCTTTGGGGTGCGGATCGACCCGTCGGACATCACGACGAAGACGTTCATGCCGCCGAGCTCGTCGATGTTCGTGTCGGTGGCGGCGTCGAGGAACATGACCTCGTCGTATCCGCCCTCGTGCGCGATCGTCTTGGGCAAGAGGGAGGAGGCGTAATTGCCTCCGGTCTTCGCGTCGCCCATTCCTCCAGGGCCGGCGCGGTGGAATTCGCGTTCCACCCACACGTCGATCGGTTGGAAGCCGTTGGTGAAGTACGCGCCCGAGGGCGAGGCGACTGCCAAGTACTCGTAGCGTTCGGCGGCGCGGACGCCCAGAAACGCTTCGGAGGCGAAGATGAACGGCCTGAGGTAGAGGGAGGAGCCGGGCGCGTTGGGAACCCACGCGGCGTCTTGGCGCACGAGGTTGACGAGCGATCCGATGAAGGCCTCGTGTTCGAGCTCGGGTATTGCCAACCGCCGATTGGAATGGTTGAGGCGGGCCGCGTTGTACGTGGGCCTAAACGTCCAGATCGAACCGTCTTCGTGGCGGTAGGCCTTCAGCCCCTCGAACGTTTCTTGGCCGTAGTGCAGCACCGCGCCGGCGGGGTCCAAGGAAAGCGGGCCGTATGCTTCGATCCTGAAGTCGTGCCACCCTTTGTCCGGCGTCCACACGGCGTGGGCCATGTGATCGGAGAACCGCTTTCCGAATCCCGGGGCGGCAAGCACTCCTTCGCGCTCGGCGTCGCTCGCCGGATGCGAGTTGGGCCTGACATCCCACGTGCCGACAAGGTCGTCGGCGGCGGGCACGGCCTCCATCGACGCCAGTTCAAGATCCGTGTAACTCATAAGATCACTTCTTTCTCGGGGCAATGAGTCGATTCTAGTGCCAGATCGGCGCCGGGCGATTCCGATCGCCTCGGCGATCCACGTGCCGCACGGTTCGCGGCACGCCCGTTTCAGCGTGCAGCAAGGCTCGTACCTCAGCCGCGGACCAGAGCCGCAACGGCGTTTCCGACGTCCGACGTCGAACGTTTCAAAGGTGCGCCCGCCTCGGCTGCGGAAGCCCTTGCGGCCATGTCGGATTCGATCGCGTCCTCGATCGCCCGGGCGTGCTCGGCGAGCCCGAGGTGGTCGAACATGAGAGCCACCGAGGCGATTGTCGCCGTAGGGTCGGCGATCTGCTTGCCCGCGATGTCGGGGGCCGATCCGTGGATCGGCTCGAACATGGACGGGAAGGCCTTCTCGGGGTTGATGTTCCCGGAGGCGGCAAGCCCTATCCCGCCTGTTATCGCGCCGGCTTCGTCGGTGAGGATGTCGCCGAACAGGTTGTCCGTCGCGATCACGTCGAATCGGGCGGGATCGGTGACTAGGAAGATCGTCGCGGCGTCCACGTGCATGTAGTCGACTGCGACGTCGGGATATTCCGCGCCGACCTCCTCGACGACGCGCCGCCACAGTCCGCCGGCGTTGACCAGAACGTTGTGCTTGTGCACGTATGTGAGCTTCTTGCGGGGACGCGCCTGAGCCTTGGCGAAGGCGTATCGCACCACGCGCTCTACGCCGTAGGCGGTGTTGACTGACACTTCGGTCGCTATTTCGTGGGGGGTTCCCTGCCGGACGACGCCGCCGTTGCCGCAGTAAAGCCCCTCGGTCCCTTCGCGAACCACGAGGAAGTCGATGCCGCCCGGGTCGGCCAGCGGCGTCGGCACTCCCGGATAGTGCCTGTTCGGCCGGAGGTTGACGTAATGGTCGAGCGCAAAACGCAACTTGAGGAGGAGGCCGCGCTCCAGCACGCCCGAGGGGACTCGGGGATCGCCTATCGCCCCCAAGAGGATCGCATCGCGCCCCTTGATGTCTTCGAGGTCCGCGTCCGTGAGGGTCTCGCCCGTTGCGAGGTACCGGCGTGCGCCAAGGTCGTATGTGTGGGTTGCGATTTCCGGCCCGCCGAGGGCTTCGCACACCGCATCGAGAACCTTCAGGCCTTCCGCCACAACTTCAGGGCCGATTCCGTCGCCGGGAATCACTGCGAGGTCTATGGACGTCATGGATCTAGGATATCGGCTGTTCAAAATACGGGATTCTCATCTCACGATTCGGACGGTCTGCGCGTCGGGTCTGCTTGCGTTCGAAGCCAAGGCGAACGGGATGCGAGCCCGGCCTTGGCGGGCTCGCATCGACAACGGGCTTTAGGAGCCACGCAGGTGGCCCGTAGAAACGCCGTTCCGTGGGCTTTCGAGATTTGCGGGATCTCCAGGTTCAGGCGATCCCCAAGCTTAGGGGATCTCCAGGGACCAATTGCCCCCCGTGGTGTCGATCAAAATCAAACTTTCGCTGGTCTTTGCCGGGATAGTGACATCCTTTTCAACGGCTGCCTTTTGTTCTTTGATGAAAGAATTCGCCTTGGAGCTGCCGTCGGTGGGCCACAGAGTGCCGGTGATTCGCCCTTTGGAGGTGTTGCCAACGTACTTGAAGGTCGCCGATGCCTCGCCCCCGCGATACAAGAAGGTCTCATATGAGTTTCCGGCTATAGTCGCACCCTGCGAAACCGTTGGAATAGAAGAGATCGGATAAACGCGGATCATCCACGGGCCGGGGGCCGTCACCTTGATCTTCGACGTCTGTTTCCCGTTGGCGAAGGCGTCGAGCGGGAAGGTGCCCGTCGCCTTCTCGTCCTTGACCATTCCGCCAAAACGCTCCGTTTCCGATCCGCCGGCGTCCTCAGCCTCAAAAAGGAAGAGTCCGTAATTCGACGCCGGATTGACTTCAAAATAAAGAAGAACAGGCCGGCTTCCCTGGGGCTTTTGGATGTCTATCGTTTGAGGACCGTCGCCCTGGTACTCCTTGAACGTGCCGGTGAGCGCAGGCCGGGTCGGTTTGGAGGGGGCGACCGTGCTCGCCGGAGTGCTTTCGTCGTCCGTCGGCTTATGGGGGTCGGGACTCTTGCTTCGGGGCGACGTCGTCGTGGACGTGGACGGCGAAGACTTGCCGGCGGATTCCTCCTTGTCGTCCTTCATCAGTTTTGGCACGAAGATGATCGCGGCGGCGATGGCGATGACGGCCACCACCGATATGACCGCCAAACCGGCTTTGCTTGTGAGGAAGGACTTCCGAGGCGTGCCGTCAAGGCCGAAGGGCATACCGGTACCGAAGTCCGACGAGGCTCCGTAGGTCGGCTGGCTCGGGCCCTGGCCCTGAGCGGAGTAATCGACTCCCGAACTTGACAACGCCCCTCCCGCCATTTGGCTTTCGGGGGCCGAAGTTCCAGGTTCCGCGGACTGCCCGATCCCGGCTTGCGAGGCAAATCCCGCTTGCGGGCCGGCCGACGGCGTAAATGCCGGCTGCCCCGAGGAGCCCTCGAGCCCCTGCTGGCTTGGGGGCCCTTGGAGCCTCGACTGGCCTGACGAGCCCGAGCCCCCAAAACCAGATGGAGCCGAAGAAACCGATGGAGGGAACCCCGGCTGGCCTGACGAACCTGACTGCTGGAAACCCGGCTGGCCTGACGAACCCGGCTGCTGGAAACCCGGCTGGTCGGCGAAGCTGTATCGCTCGGTCGGTTGATAACCGGAACTTTGAGCAGAGGACGACGACGAAGCCGACGGCACCGGCCCAGCCTGTGAAGGACCCGGCGCGGGTGCGCCGAACGGAGGCCGCGCGGGCGCGGCTTGCCCTACACCGGGCGCCGACTGCGCCGAACCAGGCGCTGCCCGACCTGCGTCAGGAGCCGACCGACCCGCACCAGGCACCGACCGGCCTAAGCCAGGCGCCGACTGAGCCGAACGTGACTCCGACTGACCGCCACCGGGGATTGGCTGCCCGGAGCCTGCCGGTCCCGGATGGAACGGAGGCCGCCCCGGGCGGAAGGCGGATTGCCCCGAAGACTGCTCGGAGTCAGAGCCCGCTTGCCCCGAAGCAGACGTCGGCTGCGCGCCGCCAGATTCGAATTGCCGTGAGCCAGGCGCGGAAGCGGGATGTTCCGAGCTTGGCGCCGAGTAGGCCGACGGCGTCGAGAAGGCACTCGGGGCGGAACCGCTGTCTGAGGGGGCTTGGCCCCCGGCCGGGACGTTTCGCCCTCCGGGGACGAAAGGCTGTCCGCCTCCGGCAGAGCCCGCGGACGCGAACCTCGGGCGCGAAGACTCTGGCGCGGCACCGGCCTTGAAAGCGGGGCCGGGCGCGGCATTCGCCTGCCCGGAATGATCCGGAGTCCGCTGCTGCGAACTCGGCGGCTCGGGCGGCGCTGCGTGCGCGCCAGAGCCGTTCCTTCTCCTCGAGGCACGCCTCGGCAAGCGGGAAATGGTTTCGTCGGCAGAGTTCGTGCTCCGGTCAAAGTCGCCGGAATCTCCGGCGGAAAGCGAACCTCCCCGGGAAGGCGAACTCATGGAGGAGTTCGAATCGTCGGGGAAACGAGTGTCGTCGGATGCGTATGAAGACTCAGGCGCGTACGGCGAATCGGACGAATCGGCCGGCGACGAGGCCGAAGGAAGAAGGGTGGCATCGACGTCGATGTCCTCCACCCAGAAGTTCCAGCCAGCGGGGGCCGGGCCCCAAGCGGGATCGGGCCTCCAACCAGCAGGAGGGGTCCACCCGTCGGGCGCCGGCGGCCAGTTCGGCGGTGGGTTGAATCTTTTGGACATGAGCAACACTCCTGTGGTGCGTGAAACGACGATGCCATTGTCCCACGCCCTCCCCCACCCGCCGCCACCCACGTCCACGGTGCGAAACGCCTCAAGTTTGTTTTGCTCATAAGCGAAAACCATTGACAATCAAAGGTCTCGGCGACGCCGAAACCGCTGTGAATCGTGCACTTCGACGTCTAAACGCCTCAAAGCATCCTGCGGTGCCGACTGTCGCGGATAGCACAAACTCTTCTCTTACTAAAATGCGGTCCTATCGTCGTCGAGAGCCTCCGAAACGACGCCTTCGCGCGGCGATCGACCATGACTCTTTCGGGGCCGACGAAACGCCCGGCGCGGAGAAGCTCTGCGCCCCTTTGCCGTTGCGCCCGCCGCCTTCGACTGCCTTCCAAGGGCTTTGCATGACGAGCATTCCTTCGACGTCGAGCGGCGTGCGGTCGTGCCCAAGCGAGAGAATCGCACATCGCTGTTCCGACCTGACCGGATAGATCATCAACGCTCTGCCTTGGCCGAGATTCTCTGCGATGAGCTCCCACACCTGATCCCTGACGCGCCCCGAAAGATGCCCCACGAATACGCCTGTCGAGACTTCGAGCAGCCACCGGGTCAACGCGCCGCGAAGCCCGGCGGGCGCCGCAGAAAGGATGATTACGACCATGCGGCTGCCCAACCTTACTCTTCGTCGTCCAAAGACTCCAAGGCAAGCGCGTGGTTCATGCCGCCCGCGATGACCTTGCGCTGGTAGTCCCACAGAGAGACGACGTTCACCTGGAGGTCTTCCTCCTCGTCGACCTCGAAAAGCTTGTGGATGTCGCGCACCGACCGCTCGATGACCTTCAGTTCGAATATTCGGTCGCGGACCCGGCGTCGGGTTGTCGCGGCAATGTCGCTCATGTCTTCGGCGACGACGTCGAAGGCGATCGGTATCGTCACGTCCGCCTTGTAGAGATCGGCGACGTCGTAGACGAAGGAACGCTCGTGACCTGTGTGAACGAATCCCAGCCCCGGCGAGCATCCCAGTGAAACGACGACGGCGTGGATCACCCCGTAGAGTGCGGCGTGCGCGGCAGACAGCGCCTGATTGATCGGATCTGAGGCGTCGAAATCCTCGTACTCGTACTCGCGGCGCTTCCACGGCACCCCTGTACGCTTCGAGTTCTCACGGTAGACGGAACGAATGCGGGCGCCTTCCCGTCCCCGCAGCTGTTGCATTGTCAATCCGTCGACGTCCTCGCCTGCAAAACGCATCGTGTACATTTTCCTCGCGACCGCCAGCCGCTTTTGCGGAGAGGAGACACGAGCCGCTTGCTCCACGAGCAGCCTGCTCGACGTCGCCAAGGACCTGCCGTGAGCGTAGTAGCGAACCCCGCGCTCGCCGACCCACACTGCGGTGGTGCCGCACTCGCCCAAAAGGCACATCGCCTGGTGGCTCACCGAGGTCCCCGGGCCCAGCAGCACAGCCAAAAGCGACGCCGCCGGAACCCGGACCAAGCCCTTGTCGTCGCGCGCCGTCACAGCGCCGTCCTCACGATGGACGACGCAATGCTCCAAGTAGAGAAAGGACATCCGGTCGGCTGCGCGAGGAAGCGCCGTGACGGGAACGGGAAGCAGGCGCGCCATCGCTTTACTCCCTCGGGCGCGCCAAGGTCATGAGACCGCAGCCGTATGCCTTCGACGGGCCGAGCCCGTTGATGAGCATCTGGCGAAAGGCCCTGACATCCTCGATTCGGAGAATGCCTTCGTAGACGACGCGTCCAATCGTAACCCTGCCTGACTTCTGGGTCTCGCGATCCTTCCTGTCGAACACAGGTTTTTCGCGCCGGATAACCAAGAGCGAGGCGCGATCATTCGGATCATCGTCTTGCTCGGCTGACCCTTCGAGCGCCTCGGCAGCAGCGACGTTTTGCTCGCGTGCAGCGGCGCCTCCCAGTTTGCCGTTCTCCCCCAATTCGACGCGCTCGGCCCGGCCATCCCCGCTATGCCTCGTGAGCCCCGGCCCGGCGGACGCCATCGGGATCGAGAACCCCTGCTTCTCAGCGCGCCTGAGCAGCCAGTCTCTCTGCTGCCTCGCAGTCACGTGTCCGTACCGTTTGCCCCGCTTGTCCGGCCCCCTGTTCTCGTTGTGAACGGGATTCGCCGCGAGCCTGAATGCCCACGTTTGACCTTCGGCGAGCCGGGAAAGGAAACCTTCATAATCGAGCGTGCGAGCCAGCTGCGACGAAGTCGCGTCCGCCTCAATTTGCGACATGTCCGGACGCATGGGCGAGAGCACATACAGGGCGACGCCGAAGCCCCCCTGGTCGACCCGCCACAGCACACGTCCAGCCGCAGAAGTTTCTGCGCGGGCCGACGACGCTTCAACACCAATCGACGTCGGGGTTTCGGCATGTGCAGGCAAACCCTTCGACGTGCTTCCGGCCGGATCTCCCCGGTCGCCGTCGATGCTCCGGCCGAGATCGCACGCCTTCATGACGACCGCGTGCATCACCTGCGGTGAGCCAAGTATTTTTCTCGCGAACCGACGCCGCGGATCGAGTTCTATCTTCGTCAGATACATCTTCCACCTCGCATGGCTAATTCTCCTCAGACAGCTCCGCCATCGGATTATGATGGTCGGGCCCGGTTTCCCCAGACGCATCGCCAAGGCCCATGTCCAAGCCGACTTCGGAATCACGCCCTGGTACAACGTCTAGTTCCGCCATCGGGTCATGATGGTCTTCGCCCTGCCCAGAGCGCGTCGCCGAGCCTTCCTGCAAGGCTTCGTCTTTCACTCTCACCATATGCCGCTCAATGTCCCGGAACGAATACTCACGATGACGCGGGTCGAAGGAAAGAGGCACATCTCGGCTCCCTCGTACATCGTTTGTGTGCTCGCCTTCGGGCACAGCGTCTTTGTCGAGAAGAACTTCGATTTCTCTGCCTTCACGATGGCGCCTCCGGTACCACTTGGAGGCCAGCCACGGCTCACTTGTCAAAGCCTCCAACAAGCTCGAATCGCGCAATCCGAGCGAGACGGGAAAGGACGGAGGGCATGAGCGTCGCCCCAAATAGAGGGGAAAAGAAGGATGCCGCACAGCGTGGTCGAGTCGCTCGATCACCGCATTCTCCCCCTCTATTCCGGCCAAGAAGACCGCATCGGAAAGGTAGTAGCGTTCGGAAAGCGGCATCGATTTGGACCCGTCCAGCCTATGCGCCGTATGGAAATCACGCACCACCGTTCCCGGCTGGTCTTTTCGCACACCGAAGCGCAGCGTCAGCAAGTCCTCGATTGGGTCGGTGCGCCGTCTGCCGACAGCGGCGGCCAGCATGCCGAGAATTCCGCTTTTGGAGGGGGCGAGTTCTGTAGCGCGCAACGTGAATCGGGATTTGACGCCCCAGGCCTGCAATGGGCCCGCGAGCCGCAAGAGCAGTACTGCCATCGCTTACTCCGAGGCTGGAAGGCGTGACTCAACGACATCGCGCACTCTGTCTGTGAGAACGTTGAACGCGACTCGCTCCCCGAGAGACTCCGTCCCTTCATAGTCCTCGAGGCTCACCACAAAGGCATGCCGCGGCTTGACGCCGAAGGCTTCCTCCAATTGCTTCTCATGTTCAACGAGTTTGCGTACAGACTTTGCCACGAATCCCTCGGTGTCGCTTTTGAGAACCGGTCTTTCAAAGGCGCCAACGAGCGAAACAGGCTGGTCGTCACGCATCTGAACAACCACCATGCTGGGCAGGGTCCGATTGGCGAAGGTGTTCTGCTTGCCCGTCGGCATCGTCTTGACAAAGGCTTCGATGAACGAGGTCAGCGCTCGAAGCGTCGCCTCAGCATCACCCAGATTCTCATGCAGCAAGTCGAGATTGACCGTGGCATAACGATACATTGTGGCCGACGAGAACTCGATGGTTCCCATCATTCCTGCGCCAGCATCCTCTCTTTCTTCGGCGCGAGATTTGTCGTCATCAACGGCGGTGAAGAAATCGAACTCGTTCTCGGCCGCATGCGTCGAGATCGCATGGGCCACTTGGCAGGCAGCATCGACATTGAGGTCGGCGTCATCAGCGACCATTCGGCCGAAGAGGGCAACGTCAATCGAGTTCTCGGACTTGAAGATCTTTTTGACTTCCTTCTTGTCCAATTCCTCGCCAGAGCGGGCACTCTCCACGGCCATTTCCGCAAGCTGTGCTATTTGTCTGTTGGAGAGGAACAGAAGATATCCGGATTCCTTAGCCTTCTTTGATGCTTCCTCGCTCTTCTTGGCCCTCGGCTCGCTCAGTTTGATTTTGGCGGCGTTGAAGACCTCTTCGGCCAACTTCTGAGCATCGTTTTCAAGGTCTTCTGCCTGCCGCCCTATTTCTTTGGCGAGAATGCCGACAACGCGTTTGGTCCGCGTGCCCAGATCCTCTCTGTCGAGGTGCGCGTCGAAAAAGCTCCGTGTGACGTGTTTCCACGCTTGGCTCGAGACCCTCAGGCGCTTCACGCCACCGTACATCGCCGACTTCGGCGAACCCGTGTCGTCACGATTGACGCAGCTGGGTGGGATGTTCTGGACAATGTGAACATCGATGTAAGTGCTCATTTTCTTCCCCTATTTTAGGTTGTTTTGTGGCGCTTTTAACGCCCGAGTTTCATTTGGCATCCGAGGACAGGCTGGAGCTAGCAGAAGCTTCGACGTCGACGGACTCAGCCTCGTTGCCATCTGGTTTCCGAAGATTGTAGAAGTCACGCGACCATCTGCGTCTGACTTTCTTGTCACCGCCAGAACGCCGGAACATCACGAGGTCGTCGGCAAAGGCGGCGTAGTCAAAACCGATGTCTTTCGATCGAAGAAGCTGGACGAAAGAACGGAGGTGGCTGCGCAGCTCGTCAATAGTCGAAGCGGTGACCAAAGCGTTGAAGCGACTGCGAGCGGAAGGGTTCTCATTTTCCGTGCCGATCAACTCGCGGGCAGCTCTTCCAAATCCGAAGCCTGGCTTATGCATCGGGTCGGACCGCGATTGCTGGTGAATCGCGTACAGAGTCATGGCGATATGAACGGCCGTCTCTTCCGGCGTCGGAGCGTCGGAAGCGCTGTCTGGAACGGCATCCACGTGCGTATAGTCCCAAATGTCGGCGATCTCGCCTGGATCCGCGTTTACTCCCCGGCGCAATTTCGCAAGAGCTGCGCGAGCCGACGCTTTGTCGGTCAAGACGCCTTTTTGCAAGTCTTCAATGCGACGGCCGACGGCAACAGCAGTCTTGCTCAAGTATCGCCTCCTAGAGGGAGACACATTTTTCGCGGGTTGAGTTTCTATGGCATTCATTGTCAGTCCTTTTTAGATTCAGGTTGCGAATCAGGGCGGGCAGGTAGAGTCTCACGGATTGAAGCTTCAAACCAGGCAAGCGAGATTCCGACGTCGATATGGCGATTCCCGTCCGCCCGTCCGGCATACGCCGACGGCGCCACCGACTCGACGAGTCTGTCGCATTGCCCAGTGGCGGTTTTGCGAAGCCTCTCGCGCCACCGCCACTTTGCTTCGTCGGGGGCCTCCTCACCGGCTAGCGATGCGAGCCATCGCGGGAATTCCTCGTCAATGACCAAATAGAAAGCAGTCGCAGCTTGTTCCCGTGCAGCCTGCACCCTGTCGGGGTCGGCGCCCTGCGCCTTTGCAAGATTTCCGCCGAGGTTCCGCAGCGACGAGGCAACTTTGTCCGTCTCTTTCATGGCGTCTCGGACAATCGCGAGATAACGGGAATTGTCCTTTTCCAACAGCTTGGCGGGAACCTTGAGGACGTCGTCGACATGCTCCACAACGACCGCTTCTTGGGACCCGTACTCAATTCCTACGCAATGAACGGGAATCAAGCCGTCGTTGGGAACTATTTCGTCAAACAACAGCTGCTGATAGAAGTCGATGACTCCGGCCGCCTTGTACTTCGTTTCCTTCTTGCCGTCCATTCGAACGACGGTTTCGCTGAGCTCGGAGACCAAGGTGGACAAGCCCCTCCACATCGCTCGATCTTTGGGGAACTTGTACGGCATGAAAACGTCGAACTTAAACTTCTTTGTTTGAGGATCGGAGTACCGCCAGGCTGTCATGGGTTCGTAAAGATAACGGTTCTGTGGAGTCGCCTTGTCGCCATTTCCAAGGAAAAGTCCCGTCACACCAGAGTCGTCGCCGTGGAGCAGTACGCGTCTGGTTTGCCAGGTGTAGCAAGAAACAGGGCCCGTCGGGTCCAGGTCTCGGTTGCCTGCGGGGCCGCAGGGTTCGCATTCCCACGGCGGCAGATCCTTATCCACGTCGACTTTTTCCTTGAGAGAATCGACGACGCCCACCACGACCGTATTGAGAAGTATCGTCTCGGCCAGGTTATTTCCTTCGATCATCACGACGCCGATTTGACCGCTCCATCCGGGGCCGATTGGGTAGCCCTTGCCTCCCTTGACCTCTGGATCCCCTACGGCACCGGAGCGGATGCCTGAAGGGTCAAAGGCGTGAACATGAACGAGCCATCGAGCAGCTTCGGACCAATCAATCCGATCGAGGCCCGGGCCGATTCTGGTGGTAAAGAAGGGCGCTCCGTTGGGAACGTCGATGATTAGCGACTCGAGATCCGATATCTTGCCCGATTTTGCATGGATACCGGCCACTTGGAAGAAGGGCGCCACGGGATCGCGCACATCAAATCGCTCCCTAAATCGTTCAAGATACGCAACCGTATCAACAGCCAGAAGTTCGGGATCGTTCCAATATGTTTCCCACGTTTCAACGTCCTTCGGGCCTCCCATTGCCCGATGCGCAATTGCCAGAAGCAAGCGCAGAATAGCAGCATCTTGCGACGCGATCTCGCCGTGAATCCCAGAAATGTCAGATGCCTCTTCGAATGCCGTAACGAGGGACACCTCATCAGGTTCTCCGCTCAAACGCGTGACTCGAATCCATGGTTCGTCGAGAAGATTGAAACTTTCGGCCATTAATCCTGGACCTCCATTAGCCCGGTTGTTGACGTGTATTCAATGGTAGCGCCATCCAGTTCGGCGCGTCCGTTGTTTAACAAAAGAAATAGCTGCCCGCGCAGATCGAGGTTCGTTTGCCACGAATCGACATAGAACCCTTCAAGCTCGCTGATCACGCGATCGATCGCCGACTGATTCGAGAATCTGGGTGGGAGCCTGACGGCCGACATCGCCATGGCTCGTGCCAAAGCGCGATCAGGTTCGCGACCCGTAGGAATCTCAATACTGGGAAAGCCTTGGGCGCTCGGGAGGGTTCGCAAGCTCTTTTGGCTTCCTTCTTTGCGCACTTCGAGAAGGATCACCTCGAGGGAGTCTTCGCCGTCGCGCACATGCGCTCTTGCCTTTTCTTCGCTGTCATCGGCGAGCGTGCGCAGCCAATCGATGAGAGAAACGCGGTTGTCATTCTTCGGCTCGGACAGCTGATAGCCCTTGGCGGCATCCCCTTTCTTTCGTTCGGCTTCCTCCGCTTTATCACAGGCCTCTGCCACCGCTTGATTCCATTGCGCTGGAACATCGGGGTTCATCCCGTACACTGCCTCAATTAGTTCGCGCACGTCGTCCGGCACACGGACCACTCCGCCTTCTGCTGCGATCTTATTCAGTGCCGCAGCCGTTAAGAGCAAGTCTCTCTCACCGTAGATGTGCTTCGCACCCCTGTCGATCTCAGGCTCATCGTCCGAGGCCAACGGAAGGCAGTCGACGTAACAGACCGGTCGCTTCAATTTCCCAGAACGACGCCGTTCGTGCCTGTGCAGACGCCCCATACGTTGGAGAACAAGATCGATTGGCGCAAGATCGGTCACCAACACGTCGAAATCGACGTCCAGCGACTGCTCTACGACTTGGGTGGCAACGACGATCGCGCGTTTAGGGCGCTTGGGGCTCTTACGAGGAGGACCGAACCGCCGAAGCAGGTCGGCGTCTTTACTCAGCCTGTCGGAAATGGTGAATCGCGAATGATTGAGGCTGACGTCGTCGCCAAAGACCTTGCGCAGTTCGTCATACGTTTCTTGCGCGCGACGCACGGTGTTGCGGACGACGAGGGCGCACCCGCCGTCGGACAAATTGTCTTTGAGCAGGGCGACGACGTCGGTCCCCTCGTCCATCCGTCTGATCTCAACCGAGCTGCGGCGGCCCGCAGCCTCAACGGCGACGACCTTCGTACCGCCTTCCCCGGACGTCACGAGACACGGAAAAGGCATATGCGCTTCTCGTGCCTCTTCCCGGGTTTGGGTTTCCCCGGGCACTTTATCTCGTCTCTTTTCGCACACGCTTTTCCGGGTCTCGTCGGGTACTTCATCCTGCTTCTCTTTGCACGAATCACTGTCCGAGACTAACTGCAGCCCTCGATCATAGGCATCGGCGAGCGCCGAACATCGCGCCTCGGAAAGAGTGGCGGAGAGAAGAATGACGGGAACTCCATATGCGGCCAGCCAAGTCAGGGATCTATCGAGGTAAGAGTTCATGTAGGTCGAGTAAGAGTGAACTTCGTCGACGACAACGACCTTCCGGCTAAGCCCCAAATGCCGAAGCATGAGGTGTGGCGCAGAAAGCGAGGCGAAGAGGAGATGGTCAATCGTGGTCACAACGAAATCCGCAAGCATAGACTTCTTCCGGCCCGAAAACCAGGCCATGATCGCGAGGTCGGCGTCTGTGCCCTCGTCACGAAGGCAAGTTCCGTTTCTTTCCCCGTCCTGGTTTCTTCGCGCCCCTTTCCCGCCCGGGCTTGTACGCGTGCCCAAGCCGTCTTCTTCGTCCAAGCCGATCTGTCGAGGCACCGGAAGCGACGAGGACAGGGGATCCGTAGCCGGATCGCCATCGCCGCCCAGGCTCCCGAGAAGACGATCGCGGATCGCATATCCTGTTTTTCGCAATGCTCGGGCTTCCTCGTTGAGCTTAGCGCGTCCATGTTGGAGCTGAACGGCAAACGCAGAGGGCTCTCCAGCATCGTGATAGCTCTCCTCGATATGGCCCAACCAGTCCAATTCTCTCGAGAACATAGCGTCCGTCGTCGTTTGTGTTGGAAGCGCAAACAAAACCCCCGAGCGTCCAGTTCGAGCAGCCAAGACCTCGGCCGCCAAGAGGGCCGCCTCCGTCTTCCCCGAACCAGTGGCCTCCTGAACAATCATGAGTCCGGGAAGTTCCATCGAACGTGCAGCCTCCACGGCCGCGCGCTGGGCCGCCGTGGCTTTGGCGCCGTCGGGCAAATCGAATCGCGTTCGAAGGAGGCTGTCAGCGTCTTCACCGTCGTCCCGCGGACGCCAAGGCGAGGGAAGCTCTATTTTCGCAAGTCCGCTTTCGACTCGTTCCTGATGCTGTTTAGCATCAAGAAACTCGCTGCCGTCGTCCTCCAGGCGGCAAAGCGGAAAATAAGCTTCCGTTGAAGCAAGCCAATCCGACACGATTACAAGTCCGCAGATTTCGACAAGAAAAGGCTCGGACCAACTTCTATGCGACCATTCGTCAAGCAAATCGGCGACGCCGGCACGGTTGATCGCCATCTCGAGAAGTTCGGAGCGGACCGCACTCCATTCGCTGTCTCCGAGAAGATGGTCGCGCCCGTGCATGTTGAGGACCATTTTTGTTGTAGCGGGAATGCCGTGGTGCGCACCGACGACGGAAGCAAGCGCACGGGCCGATTGAATGCCCCAACGCATCGTCTTCCTAAGCCATTTTTCCACGATCATCTGGCCTGCCAGACCGTGGGGCACTTGGCGGCGTTCGCTCGCATCGATCAGTTCGTGGCGAAGCCCAGCTTCTCGCATGCAATCGTCCAAAGCACCGACTTTAGTGCTGAAAGCCGGAGTGGCTTTGCCGATATCGTGAATGCCGGCCAACCACGACGCCAACGCTTTGAATTCGTCTGCCGGGAGGAGCCCAGAAGCAGATCCCGCGAACTCCCTTTCGATCAGATCGGGAATGGAAGGAGCAAGCCAGTTCGCTGCCAGGTGACGTGCAACCTCAGCTGCGTCGGCAAGGTGCAACCACAGAGGCAACCACCAAGCCAAGCCAGGTGCATCGTTGTCGTATTTCGACTTGGCCCAGACAGAGCGTGACTTAGAACTCAACATCAGCGTTGTTTCCACGAGGTCAATCGTAGTCCTTAAAACCCGGCGAAGGAATCGTTTTAAGGGACTAGGTTGGGAGTGAAGGAAAACTGGTAAGCTGGAAGACGACTTTGTCGGATTCCCGGGGTAATCTAACTGTCTTCCCCGCGCATGCGGGGGTGATCCGAAGGTGCGTGGAAAATGATCACCGCCGTGCAGAGTCTTCCCCGCGCATGCGGGGGTGATCCCAAATGACAGCGCAAATACCAAACTTCGACATCGTCTTCCCCGCGCATGCGGGGGTGATCCTTTACGCGGCGCATGACCGCCGTCAGCATGAGCGTCTTCCCCGCGCATGCGGGGGTGATCCCCATTTTCGTTCCTTCAAATTAAAGTATTCAATCCCTGAAATGACGCGGATCAACCTTAATTAGAGTTCCCGTGTCGCTACGTCTTGCCCTTATTTTGCCCATATCACTTTTTAAGACTTTCTCTTGTCCGCACACTAATCGTGCATGGACGCAATTGCACAGATTGAACGGGCCGGACAGGCCGCCGTCACTCGGACCGAAGCCGCACGACTGCTTGGCATCGACTCAAGGACTCTGAATAGAGCCATCGAAGCAGGCGATGTCCCGGTCATCAGGATAGGCAAAATAATTAGAATTCCTACGTCATGGCTGCGTCAACAACTCGGAGTATGAGATATGGGACGGGCAGTGTTCGCGCTTACTCGACAAAGGCCGGAACCCGTTACTCGGCGCGTTATTACGATCATGTTGGAGTGCAGCGGGAAAGGCGTGGTTTCATCACGAAAAGAGATGCCAACCGTTATCTTCGAGAGCAGCTGACGGCACGAGAAAATGGCACTCTTCCCGTCTCCGGCCGATTGACACTCGCCGGGCTCCTAGAAAAATGGATGACGGGACGGCGAGTTGCGCCTTCGACTTTGTCGCACGACGAACAGCGAATCAGGCTGCACATCGATCCTGCTCTCGGTTCGTACGACGCTTCCCGCATCACCCCAAGCATTTTGGCGGAATTCTATCGTTCACTTCAGACGCGGCTCGGGGCCAATAGCGTACGGAAAATTCACGATCTTCTATTGACAGCATACAAGTGGGCTATGCTGTCCCGATTGGTGTCAACCAATCCTGCCAAGCACCCTTTGGCTCGCCCTCCGTCGCCGCGTGAAATTGCTGAAGAGAAAAGAGAAATGGTTGTGTGGGACTCTGCGACCGTCGCGTCCTTCTTTGAGTGGTGTCCTTCTATCGACTATCACGCACGCGTCTATCAGCGCCTTAAGGCAGCATGGATGTTCGGGCTGCTTGCGGGACTGAGGCGATCGGAGATTTGCGCTTTGCGATGGGAAGACATCGACCGCGAACGGTCGGCTGTGACCGTTCGCCGTGCACTTACCGAAGTGACCGTCAAAGGCAAGAAGAAGCGTCTTGTTGAATCAACCCCTAAGTCCGTAAAATCGCGGACTCTTGCAGTCACAACGCGTATCTTCGACGAGCTTGACCTCCTTCCCCTCCCCAGGGAGGGACGGATATTCACGATCACTCCCGAAACGCTGCAATCCGCGTGGAAGCGAGTATGCCAACGCTTTGCAAAAGAAACGGGCGCGCCGGCGCTGACGTTGCATGAGCTTCGCCATACGCATGCTTCCCTGTTGTTGAGGGCGGGCGTCCATCCGAAGATCGTGCAGGAGAGGCTTGGCCATGCGACGATCACCATTACGATGGATACGTATTCGCATCTGATGCCGTCTGCGCAGGCGGAGGCGGCGGCCTCTCTCGACAGCCTTCTCGCCGACGGTTCTTAGCTCCGGTAGGGAGCGTATGCTCCATCGCTTTGGCGCAGTCCGCGGAAGTGCGCTTCGATGGACAGACGTGCGACGTCGTAGTCTGCCATGCGGCGTTCGACGTCGCGGATGGCGGTGTTGGCCGAGTGAAGCGGGTGTGTCCGCGCCACGAGGACGTCGAGTTCGTTTTGGCTGACGTGGGCGTGTGAGTGGGCGGTCGAGACGCGATATCCGCCCGTTTCGGGGAGAATGGTCCGCCCGGTGCGTTCAGTGAGCCGGCCGGACTGGCAGTCGTAGAACCATCCGTTTTCGTCGTTGCAGTCGATGACGGGATAGTCCTCGTTTTCGTCAATGGTTCCGACGACGCGGCGCCCATGCCCGTCCGTGACGGCGACGGCGAGTTCGACGGGGAGCTTGCGGCTGACGGTCACGGTCGCTCGCGTGTTGTCGGTTTCGGGGTAGGTGTAGGTGATTGTGTCTTCGTTCCCGTCGTCGTCCATTTCGATTCGGATGTGGATGTCTCCTGCGGCTGCTTCGATGGAGTCGTCGCGTGTCTCGGCGTCGGGCAGGGCGGCGATCTGTTCGTGGCTTAAGGCCATTGCTGCGACAAGTTCGTCTTGCCGGCTTGGGCGTTCCGAGAGGGACACCCCAGACGCCGTCGCATCGGTTTTGACATCGAAGCGTCCGTCGGGGCGGCGCGGATGCAGGGATTCGAATGTCTGGTTCATGGGAAACATTCCTTCCTCGAGGGTGTGTTTGCTGTGGTCGTGTTGAGAGAGTGTGCGGAATTCGCTGCCAGGCATGTGTTCTTCCGCGGGGCGAGGCCGGACTTGTGGCTGCGCCGTCAATAGAGGAAGGTGACGACCCCCTCATGGACGAAGTGGGATGAGGGCCGACGGTTGCTTCGCAATCCGAGAGTCTTTGAAATCGCCTCGTATCCTTCGGTCAGCCGCTTGGGGTCGTCGGTGTCGAAGAGCTCGGCTTGCTGGCCTAGGCAGACGCTCATGCTCGTCACGCAGATGCCTTCTCTGCCTGTCGAGGGGGCGTGGGCTTCGCCGGAGACGGAAACGCCGTCGCGTGTGGCTGCGTGTACGAGGTCTCCGTCGCCGGCCGTGTCGTCTGGGGGCATGAGGGATGCCAGCTTGGCCGCGTCGCGTCCGGTCAGCTGGTCGAACATGAGCGTCCCGTTTTCCCCGTTGCGGCCTGACAGATTGATGCTCCCGTCGTCTGTCGGATTGAGGAAGGCAGTGGGCACGACGCGGCGGTCGGCGTAGTCGTAGAGGACTCCGGCGACCGCCGCACGGGTCCATCCGGTTGCTTCGCCTGTCGGCGGCTCCATCCAGGAAGAGACGTCGGGGCGTTCGTGGCGGCGAAGGCAAGGTTTGCGTTTGGCTCTGGCGGCGACGTGTTGGGCGAAGGTGGATTCGGCGTAAGCCTTGGACTCTTTGACGGGGCAGACGTGCCGGTCGTTGGCGTACCGTCCGCATACGCCGCATTGGCGGAGTTTGGTCGATTCGCCCGCGCCTTTGACGAGTCGGTTGTAGACGGCGCCGGGGCGGGGAGATTCGGCGAGGCGTCGGTATGTTGCCGGGTCGACCGTGTACTGGTAGGCGTTTTCGCCGATGGCGATCGTCAGTCGGTGGGTTGTTTCGTCGTAGTCTGCGCCGGTGATGAAGGAATGCCGCATAGGGGCGGCCGTCGTGCCGTAGAGGGCCCTGCGGGCTTGGCGGCGTTCGTAGAGATCGTCGACGGAGGTGACTTCGACGTGTCGCCGCTCCAGGGACGCCGAGACGGATTCGGCGATCAGAAGGTCTGTTCGTCCGTCGGCCCCTCGAGTGCGGGCTTCTATTGATCCGTCGGCGTTGCGGGTGACGCACACCCATGCCGAGACGTCTGTGCCGTGGGCGGAGTAGACGACGGGAACGTCGACCGAGCGGCTGTCGGTTTCGTCCATGAAGGCGAGGACGGATGTGCGCGAGGGCATGCGCACTTGTCCGTCTGCGACGCAGTAGCGCATGCGATGGGTGCGGCGTCGGCCCGACAGCGCGCGGCCCCTTGTCCGGGCGGGCGTGTAGTCGTCGGGCATGTGTGGGACTGTGCCTCGATGGTTGTAGGCTCCCGTGTCGAAGGCGCGGTCCCACCATTGGTCGATGTTTCTCGTCGAGGAAGCGGGGGCGACGGCGCGGTCGATGTGTCCGGCAGAATCTCCGTCGACGGGAGTCAAACACACCCCGGAGGAGACGCGCGCCAGTTCTGGGATCCATTGTCCGAGGACGTTTCTCGGCTGGCGTTTGTAATGGGTGGAGGACATGACGGTCGTTTCAGTTCGCCGTCTCGTCGACGTCGATCCATCCAAGCCGTGCAAGGGACAGAAGGAAGGCGCGGTCGTCGGCTGCTGAGACGGCGACGACGTTGCCGGTCGGCGGTGTCAGCCCGGGTTCGTCGTAGACGTCGGCGTTGACGACGAGGGGACACGCGTTCGTCCACTCTTCACCGCTCCAGACGGGGAGGCTGCGGTCGTCGTTGACGATCGCGTCGAGTTCGGCGCTTGACGCATGGGCGAGATGCTTGTCCCCGCCGTCGGCCAGGATCTGGGCTTGGGCCTGGTTGACCGCGTAGAGCAGATCCATTTGACGCTCCATGTACACGTCGATCGGCTGCTGCCTTGATCTGTCTTTGGCGTACAGGGCCTCGTACAGCCCGGTGTAGGTGTCTGCGAGGATGGTTTCGCCGTTGCGGCGTCCGAATTCGTTGAAATAGTCGGATGCGACGGTCAGGGCGATCATAGCTGTCCTTTCTTGGCATGACGGGGTTTCATTGGCCGGCTTCGGCAGCGAGCTCGGGTTCGGGGCGGCTTGTCATGGGACGTCCCTGCTCGGCTAGTCGCCGCGCATAGTCGCCGGGGGTCGCGAAGTAGGATTTGAAGACCGTCGATCCTTCTCCTTCGACTTCGGCGACTCCGACTCCCTTTGCCATGGCCGAATCAGACGCGACCGATTCAGGGACAGTGACTGCGCTCTTGGGATCAGAGAACGCGTGTCGGCGCGCCGCCTCGTTGGTTCTGGCACCGAGAAGTATGCGGTTGGGAAATAGCATCTTCAGCGATTGGTCGATGCCAGTATTTCCTTGGGCTTGCTGTGTGGCCAGAAGAAGACGCACGCCCACAAATCGGAGTTCGGCGGCGATCCTCCGTACCATCAGCTTCAGTTTCTCGGTGCGGATGTTGCGCGCCGTCGGACCGCCGACGAGTTCGTCGTAGTCGGGATGCCCTTCGGGGATCTTCTTTGGCACCGGCTCGAGCACGTAGAGGCCTTGCAGTTCGTCGATGACGAGAAGGACCGGCGCCGGGCGGGCCTGATCGGGCAGGTCGTTCCATTTGGTGACTCGATGGCGTTCCAGGAGCCTTTTGCGTTCGTTGCGCAGGTTGTAGACGTCCTCGGCAACGGCGAGAGTCGCCTTTTTCGACGCAGCTCCGTACCAGCCGTCGTGCACATAAGGTTTGCACCAAGTGAAATCGACTTCCTTGTAAGGCACATCGCCGATGCCGACCTGCCATCCGCGTTCGATTGCCCCGACGATGAGCGCATTGACGGTCACGGACTTTCCCGACCCCGGCGTCCCCTGAATGAGGACGCCGGCCGAGTCCGTCAAGTCCAGAAACAAAGGACGCGAGGCGGACGGGCCGCAGGCAAGCGTGACACCGAGTGGAAGCCGCATCTGCTCGGCAACGGTCAAGGCGCGGCCGGGAGGAACCGGATAAGGGACGACCTTGGGAAAGGAGGAAATCTCGCCCGGGCGTATGCGCCCACGGTTGGTTTTCGAGTCGATGGAGATCCACCATCCCGGCTCGCCAATGGCCGTTTCGACCGCTTCGGCGAGTCTCGCGTCGTGTTTCGAGGGCACATAGGAGACGGGCACAGCAATGTCGTACCCGCCGCCGTCCACGGGACAAATGCCGATGTCCCAGGGCCGGACGGACAAGGCGACGGCGAGGGCGTCGCGAGCGCGCACGGTCGTCTCGTCCAATCGAGACAGGGTTGCGACGCCGGTGTCGACGTCGATACCGGTGACGTGGTATCCGGGGTAGATGGATTCGAATCCTGCGGCTTTTCTGGGGATTTCTGAGGATCGGGTTGACGGGTCGAGTCGGACGAGTTTGCGGTCGGCCCCGGTGTGTTCGACGGTGTCGCCGTGCGGGCGGTGGACGAGGGTGGCTCTTCCTGTCTCGGGTTCGTAGGAGTGGAAGCGCCATCCGCGTTCGCCTTTGTCTTGTTCGACGCGAGCGACGAGGGCGCGTGCGTGCCGGGCCGGGTCGAAGCCTGTCAGCCCGTCGATGTGCAGTATCCGCTGCTCGCTCATATGCGTCTCTCCTGTCGGTCGCCGAGTTAGTGTGCGGGAGAGACGGCGTCCCGGAACATGCCGGAAATTGCGGATTGAGCGGTTCGACGCCGGGGTGAGCGTGCTGCGGTGCACGAGACCGGCGTTCGGCACACATAGATGTCAGCGACACACAAAGGAATAATACTTATGCAAATTCGGCGTTGGAAGCTTACAGACGGGGCCGAAGGGGCTCTGTATCCTGAGCCCAGCTTGACGAACTCCGTCAAAACGACGACTACCTTCCTCGAACAGTCGGGGTTGGAGATCTCCGATGTCGTCGCCTCTCCGGTGACGGCCATACCCGTCCCGGTTTACGCAGACGGCGGCCGCCCGCGCCGCCCGTGGGACGTGCGGCCCGAGTTCATGTGGCACCCGCTCATGTGGCTTCCGGGCCGGCTTCAAATGAAAGCCCGGGTGACGCTGCCTGACGGGACAGCGTTTGTCGAAACAGACGAGCAGTGGGCCGTGCGCGTCCTGACAGAGATGCAGGGGGCCGGGCCGTTCTCCGCTCTCGGCCGCCGGTGGGTCAGGCTCGCCGACTACCGAGGCGTGCCCGTCGTGAAATTCCGTCAGGGACGCGACGGCGTCGAATTCCCTGACAGAACCTACGATTTTTCCGCAGCCCGTTGCCTGCGCCCCGTCACGCGCAAAGACGAGAAGCTTCTGTCTCCCTACGACCCGTCGGACGGGACATGGCTCGATGTCCCGTATCTGGTCGGCGTCGACGTCACGACTCGTGACGGCCTCGCCCGCATGGAGCATTGGCTCGCAGGAGGAAGCGATTCGGCGCTCGACAATCTAACCCTTGACGCTTACATTCGCGCGGAAGGGCGGGACGACATGTGGGCGATGAACGAGTGCTATCGCCTGTTCGACCAATCCGAGGCCGACCCGGACGCGCCCTTGACGACGTTGAGCGACGACGTCATCGGGGCCGGATTTTTTCTTGCGGCAAGCTCGGCGTACACCTCATGCATGACCTTCGTCGATGCGTTGGCAGAAGGCGTCGACGAAGCGCAGGTGCGCCAGTCGCTGGCCGGACTGGTGACGGTCCTCGCCGCTTGCCTTCCCGGGCTTCGCCCCGGGTGGGATCTGGGCGACCGGCTGGCCGCCGTCGAAAAAGACCTCGGCGGCCCGCTGCCGCACGAAGATCTCGAACGACTCATCCGCATTGCTTCCGACTGCGCGTTCGCCGTGGCGCTCGCGCTCGAGCCGGACTATCTGCGTTTGGTTGAGCGCGACGGGCTGGCTCGCCGCGACATGGCAATCGAGCTCGTTGACCGTTACGGTCTGCCCATTGAGCAAGTCGAGAGCATCGCCGCGTAGCCCGTCATTTGCCTGTTGCCTGATTTCCGACCAGGAGTGAGGACAGTGGCCCCCTCCCAGACTGGGAGGGGGCCACGTGTTTGGAGTTTTCTGGTTTCCTTCCACTCGCAAGGGCGAGACTTTGCCGCGGGGTTAGAAGACGATCTGAAACTGTTCGCCGCATTCCTCGCAGCATCCGTGGCGGTCGAGCGGAAGGCCGCAAAAGTGGCAGTCCCGCCGCTGCCGCTCGCGGCGCTGGGGCTCGTCGATCGCCGCGTATTCATCGGCGATCACCCGAGCTTCTGCCTCTGTAGCGGCGATTTGGCTTTCTTGGATCGTAAAACTGTAAGTTCCGCAGTTTACAGGTTTTACGGTGTGGCGGCGTACTCTGAATCCTCCTGCCTCCTTTGTGATGGTGGCGTACCCGCTTCCATTCTTTTGGATCTTGAGGGTAGTTTCGAAGTTTTCGGTGATCTCCATTTTGGATCTTCCTTTCTCTTTCTGGCGGGGCCATCCGCGCACGAATTGGCCATATAAACTGGTAGTTACTTTTCCGGTCGGTTCCAGGTCAGGTGGCGGCCCGAGGCAAGGCCGATCCATCCGTAGGCGATGCCGACGGCCATCGCCAGGTAGGAGAACTGGGGGATCGCGACGGCGGCGACCGCCCAGTTCGCGGCCCAGTACGTTTTCATGCGTCTGGCCTGGGGGTAGTAGACCAGAAGCGCGATCGTTGGGAAAGCGACGGTCGCGGCGTATGGGGCGATGTGCCACGTCGAGGCGACGTAGACGACAAGCGCCCACCATGCGCCGCAGGCCAGTGCAACGGCGGCGGGAAGAACGAGTTTCTTAATCATGTCGGGGATGTGTGCCAACCGGTCTTGGTCGTGCGCAACAAGCCCGCCGACGCTGTCCAGCCACCCGCGTGTAAGCGTCGGCTCCGGAGCGCTCAGTCGGCGTCGGCTCCTTGTGGAAGGTCGATGTGCCCCCACGCGTCGACCTTCCATTTCCCGCCGACTTTTTTCATGCGGAAAGCGACGATCTCGACGTTGTACCCGTCTCTGCCGGGGGACGTGTCGTAGAGTCGGCGGCGCTTGCTCACGTCCTCGCTGGATCCCCACACGCATTCTTGACGGGCGGGCAGCGCGAGGGTGAGCTGGTCGCCCGTCGCCGGCTCCTTGTCGGTCACCCAGGACTGTTCGGGCCACGCAGTGCCTGTGCAGGACATGCCTTCGCTGTCCATTTGCCGAGCGGTTTCGTGGAACTCGTACGAGTTCAGGTAGTCCCTGTCGGCCGCCGCCATCGCGGCCGTCGAGTACTTTCGCGTCGTTTTCATCCACGCGCCGTAAGGCTTGTCCCAGCGTTGGCGCGCCTGCCAGTAGTTTGACGCGACGTCGCCTGCCGCACTCCAGTTTTGGCGCCACTGCCGGGCCGACACTCCGCGGGGAACCGGGGCGCGGATCCCCGTTCCGTGCCCGTCGTCGCCGTCGCTGACGGAGGACGGGGCCTCTGGCGTGCTTGGCGTCGGCCGCGTTGACGCGGTGTACGTTCTTGCCGAGACAGACGACGAGGGGCGCGGCGTGGCTTCATGGTCGGATCCGCACGCCGCGCACAACACGGCGACGATGACGAACAGTCGTTTCACTGGTGCTCCTTTATCGGCACGGAAGGGTCGTCTTTTGGACGATGGGTTTCTGCTTGCCCCACACATCGACTCCGTGCTGGGTCAGAACCTCGACCGGGTTGAGGAAATCCTGGTTGCGCGGCACGAGCGGGCGAGCGGATCGGATGACGCCGAAATGCAGATGAGGGCCCGAGGAGCGTCCCGCGTTGCCGATGGCGGCGATCTGGTCGCCGGCGTTGACCTGCTGTCCAACCGAGACTTTCACCCCGCTGTCGGACATGTGGTTGTAGATCGTGTAAAGGTTGCCCCCGTGGTCGATGAGGACCGCTGCGCCCGAATAGTATTCGGATTGGCCGTCTTTGAGGACATAGGCGACTTTCCCGGACGAGGCGGCATAGATGGGTTTTCCTGCCGCCGACCCGCCGAAATCGACTCCTGTATGGAAGCCGCCGTTGATGGACAAGGCCCGGCACCCGAACGGGGATGTGATCGACACGTCCATTCCCGCCGGACGAACCCACGCCCCGCCTCCCGTCGCGGGCGGAGCGTTGCCGTCGGTGCACCTGACGGTCCCCATGGAGGCAACGAGGTCGCGGGCGGCTGTCGACCATTTGCCGTAGGCGTCAGGCACTCCCGACCGTTGGACTTTCTGGGCGACGACGCCCGGGTCCATGTCGGCTGCCCCCGGGATCTTCCTCATTCCTCCCGAGGAGGCGACCGAGTCTTCGGAGCCGAGGAAGTTAGCCACCGATTGATCGATGCTCATGGTTTGCTCGACGGTTCCCCACCCCATGAGCGGGCGCTGTTGGAAGATGCCCATCGAATCGCAGTCTCCGCCCAGACCGTCATGCGGAAGGGCCTGTGAATCGGATGCAAGTTTGGCGACGTCGGAGGAGGTCAAGCGTCCTCCCCCGCGTTTCTTGCAGTAGGGTTGGAGCCCTTTGCCGTTGTTGGCCAGCACGCGCAGCCGAGACTCGACAAGGCCGACTTCTAAAAGGGCGATCTGCTCGTTGTAGGTGGCATGCCTTTTGACTCCCGCCTCGTAGAGGGCTTTCGCGTTGCGCACTTGCGCCGAGGAGAGCGTGAATTTTTGGGAGCCGTCGTTGCGGGAGACGGAGATGGTCCCGTCAGTCGTGTCAAGGCCGTCGGGTTTGGCGGACGTGATCGTGCACTGCGGGCCGCCGGAGGCAGGAGGGTCCTCGATCTGCCCGAGTTTCCAGCGGCGGGCCGTCTCATAGACACGGGCGGCTTTGTCTTTGCTCATCGTGGAGACGGGCAGGCCGCCGATGGCCGCGACCCATTTTTCTTTGTTCTTGCTTTCCGTCTCGGCCTCGTCGCCGTCTGTCGCGACGGCAAGTTTGCCTTCGCTGCTGACGCGTATGTCTGCGCCGAAGCCGATGCCGTTGAGTCTTTTCGCGATGAACCTGGCCGCTTTCTCTGTGTTCTCGGCTCCTTCGACGCCTGTCAGGTGGAATCGCCCGTTTCCGCCCGTGAAGGTCGGCAGCGACGGAGACGCCTGCGGAGTCTGCGGGGTCTCGACGGGAGTCGGCGTCGATCCGTCGGAGGCCCCGGAAACGCGTATGGCGTACGGGAGGCGTTTGAGGGTCTTGTCGTAAACGTTCAAGGAGCGTTTCCCGATCGTCCACGACGGGTTGGCAGCGTCGAAGATCTCGCCGTTTCCGAGATAGAAAGCGACATGGGAAATGCGTGAGAGGTTCCCGTCGTCGTCCCAGAAGACGAGATCGCCGGGGCGCAGGTTGGCGGGATCGGCCGCGTCGATGCGTTGCCCGCCGTAGGAGGCGTAGCCGTTGTATTGGGCTGCCGGGGTGGCGCCGATGTCGATGCCTGTCGTGTGTTTGAACGCCATCGAGGTCAATCCCGAACAGTCGAAACAGTCAGGGCCTCGAGAGCCGCATCCTTGACTGGACGGGTTGGGCCCGGAGTGGCGGTATGGCTTTCCCGCTTGGGACATCGCCCACGCCAAGGCGGTCGTTTTGCCCTCGGCGCGCGCGGCCGACGTCTGCGACGGCGACGGCGAGTTCGACGGCGTCGCCGACGGCGAAGCCGATGAAGATGTCGGCGAGGGAGTTGAAGGAGTCGTCTTTCCGGCGGCGAGCACGGCGACGACCTGCCAGGGCACGGATGTCCCTTCGACCGCTTCTTGGGCGATTCGATAGGTTTGACCGTCGATGATCCCCGCTTGACGAAGGGCTTGGACGGTTGCCTCGTCGACGGCCGACGAGCCGCCAGACGCGCCTGAAATGACGGTCGTCGTCGACGACATCGACCCCAGCGCCAAGCCAAGGACCGCAGCAAGTGCGAAGAAGGCCGAAAGGACTTTCTTCTTCTTTGCCGTCACATGCGCAGACACAGCCCCTCCTCACCAGCGGATGGTCGGATCGACGCCGGCCGGGTAGTATCTCCGCCTCGAGCGTTCAATCCGCGCCACGTAGAAGCGTGAAGGGACGCGGTCGGATTTGCGGAGGTTGTGCCAGGCGCACAAGGCTGCGCCGTTGGACAAAACGGTGGGGCCCCCGCGGGAGTGCGGCCAGACATGGTCCGCGTGTTCGGCATCCGCCCGGCATCTGCGCCCCCACCAGGCGACATGTTCGCACCTGCCTCCCGCACGGGATAACAGGGTTGAGCGGTCGGCGGGCGTGAAGGCTCGGCGTTTGTCGCGTCTGACCGCTCGCCCAAACCGACGACGGCAAAAGACCACAACCGACACGGCGGCCGCAAACCAAACCACCGCGCGGGCGTCGATGTCCGAGAAACTCATACGCTCAGCCGTGCGACCGACGCCGATGGAGCACGACGCCCGCCGCACGGCTGTCCCTCCTTTCCGCACCTAGTTGCTCCGTCGCAGGGAAAGTGTGCGGAAAGCCCGAGCGGGCCCTTCGACACGGCAAACAAGACAACACAAGACAACTTCCTCTTTGCCGACAGGCCGCTCCCTTCGCTCTATTCGGCGGTCTCCCGGTCGGCCGGGTTGGTCGAAGCCAAAGCGAGAAAATCGTCGGGCAGGCGAACCTCGGTCGGGACGACACGGTCGGCCACGTCGGCATACAAGGCGACCGAGCCCCGAGCGACAGAGACAAGCTCATTCGTCTGCGGGTCACGCTCAATCAATGCCCTCAACGACTTGTAATTGAGATACTTCTTGCCGTTGGTGGCCTCTAGGATCGGCGGGGCCATGATCCGGTTGAGAAGCTCGGCCCGCGGCTCGATACGCAACAGCTTGCACGCGGCCCGAGCCTCGTTTTCCCGCCGCATCCCCAAAATGAACCCGGAAGAAAACGGAACCTTCGGATCCCCGTCGCCGGCCAGAGCGTCGGAGACTTTCTGAGAACCCATATAGATCGACACCCTCTGCGAACGCGCCAGTCGCGCCAGGGAATCAAGCTCAGCCTCCGAGGCCCGGAAGAAAATCCACGCCTCGTCAAGCGCGACGCATCCGTCCTCGCCGCGCACAGCGATCGTCGAGCCGCGCACAAGCATTCGCACCAGGCTCATCGTCGTACGCGCCGACAAATCCCCTCCCGCCTCGTCGATGTTCAAAGCCATATCGCCAAGACGCACCATCGTGAACCGATGATTGAACGACAGGCGCGGCCCGTCATCCTCATCGCCGATGAGCGCCGATGCGAACGGCACCGAATAGGCGTACTTCTCCAAAGTCGAAATCATGGTCTCGGTCGCTTCAGGGATGCCGGCCTCCCGCGCCCGGCGAAGCGCCGTCAAAATCGACGCCGCGCCGCGATCGACGCCGGCCCGCATAGCAACCGTCAACGGCAACTCCATATCCCGCGTGGACGACCCCCACGGGGCGATGTAGGCGAGCATGGAGATCGCGAGCGCGATCCCGTCGGCAGGATCCTCGGTCAGGCGAAGGGGGTCGAGAATCCCGTTCGATCCGACGATGTCGGACAAGGAAACGACCTCTCCTCCGTAATGTTCGACGACCTTGGTGAAATCAGACCCTTCTTTCGGGTCGATGTAGACGGTTCTGTGGCCCAGCATGGCGTGCTGCAAGGTCAGCCACAGCATCAGCATGCTCTTGCCCGAACCAGATTCGCCGAACACCCCGTACAAGGGCGGAAGGTCGGCCTGGCTTCCCGCAGCCGCCACGTTCGACCACACCGGTTGACGGTCAAGCTCGGTATACCCGACGAACGCCGACCCATGGGGCTTGTCCCCCACCACCGACAACGAACACACACCCGAATAGGCGAGCAGCCCCAGAGACATGTCGTGAAGCATCGGGTTCGTCCGGCTGGTGGGAGCCAGCCACGTCTCAGACATCGCCCCCATCTGCCTGTTCGTCAACACAGAAACGTCGATGCCAGGAAACTGAGCTGTCGCCAGTTTGTCCCCGTCTCCGTCAAACGCGATGACTATCGACACGTCTACCATCGACGGGGCCGCGGCGCTGCCGCCCGAGTAGACGTCCCGGACACGCCTGAGAGCGTCGATCTTCTCAAGCTGCTCGGGGGTCGCCTCCTTGCCGTACTTGCGTGCCGCGTCGGCGACGTCAAGCTCATAGCCCGACTTGTTCCGCTCGATCTCCCGCGCCGTCATCTGGCCCGGCTCTAAAAGCCCAGTCACAGACACGCACACGGCGCCCGAATTCAAAACCGGGAGGAGCCACGACGCCCGCGGATCGAGAGCGTCGATGTCGGGCGCGTCGAACTCGGTCACCGACGCGAACGAGAGAACCGAATGCCCGTCCATCGGCGGCCACCGGTCAAACGGCGTCTTCTCCTCATACAGCTGCGCCGCCCGGCGGGCCGCGTCAGCCGACCGGAACACGTGGAACCTGCCCGGCTCGAACATGTACGGAGTGTCCGGAGTCTTGCCCATATTCCACCAGGCACGGGCCAAAGACATCTCGTCCCTCGTCGGAGTCGACATCCCCCACCGGGCCATAATCGCCCGAACCCGGGCATAGTCTTCATCCGTGCTCGCCAACGACCCACGCCCCGACTGGAAAAGAGACGTGAAACGTTCCAGCGTCGTCGACCACGACGACGAGACCACCGAATGGCGAAGCTTGACCCCGTACAAGACGACCCTGCGCGTGACAATGTCGCGCCACGAGCAGAAATCCCGCTCGAGCATCCCCCGCAGCGGATGAGTCGCGGGCGGAGCGAACATCGCATCGACGTTGACTTCCAGAATGTGGAAAGACCTGTAATTTCCACGTTGGACACGGCGCCGTTTGACGCCCAACGTCATGGTCCCGGCCGCCAGCTCGGTCGACGCGCCCATCAACGGCTCGGAGACCGCAAGACGCGCCGCCAACGTCTTCGCGTCGATCGTCGGGCCCATCGGCACCGCGAAATACGCCCAGATCGACCCGTCCTCGGCAAACAGACGCCCATCCGGGGACACCCCGATCAACGACGTCGGCGTCACCGGCGCGCTCGTCCGATCAAACGGGCCGAAATCAGCCAGACGCGCCCCCTTCTTTTTCCTCGTCATTCGTCACCCGCCTTCCCCGTCGGCTCTGTCGACTCGGCAGGCTCGGACGGACCCGGCTCCGCCGGAGCCGACGGCGACGCCGACGGCGAAGCCTGGTCCGACTGCGTCGGGCTGGGAGTGGGAAGATCGATGCCCGTCACAGCATTCGCATACGGTTCGAGCGACGGCCCCGACCCGGCCCCTCCCCACGCAACGACACGAGGCGAAGCCGTATTCGCCCCGACAATGAGAACGTCGTAAGCAACCGACGCGGCCTTGCCTTGCCCATCGGGCCGAGCCTGCCCCCACGTCGGAGTCACGCTCACACGGGCAATGACCCGCGAGGGAACATCCCCATCCTTCACACGATGCAACGCCGAAACGTTTCCCACCTTGACGACGACCGCGCTCGCGGCAGGCATCGGGACATACGCGCGAGACTTATCGGCGTCCCCGACCGCCTGACGCAGCCGCCCGCCGTCGCCTGAATACAGCGCCTCGGCCCACGAACGGGCCGCGAGCGCCATGTCTTCCCCGTCCAGGGACGAGACAGGGATGGCCCCCTGCCAACTCGACTCCGCCTCACTCGTGTCAACAGGCGCATACGGCGTCAAAGACGGGTCGGCTGCCACAACCGGGCCCGCATCCGTCATCGCCACAGCCACCTGGGTGCGGAAAATCTGCCCCGACGCAGAAGCAACCGTCAGCGTGTGGACGTCGATCGGCCAATCCTTGTCTTTACGCCGGCCCTCTTTCTCGGCCCCTCCCAGATCCTTTGCGCGTTCCACCCCGTCCCACGAGACAAGGTGGGCGTGCGGCAGCGGCGCCGGATCACGGCCCAGCCATGTGCGCACCGCCTCCATCGCCACCGCCCGGCCTTGCCTGCGCGCATCCGACAGCTCGCTCGTCACATGCCGCGCTCCCACCGGACGGTCAAGAACCGACATCAACGCCACACTCACAATAAGCAGGAGAACCGGCCCGCCGTACACGAGCGTCTTGAGGAAACGCCTCTGCGCCTTAGCCGAACGGAATACCCGGCCGATCCGGGGAATGTCCTCGCGCGTTCCCTCAACGAGATCATCGTCCCACGGATTGTCGACCATTGCCCGTCGTTTCACCATGCCCCCTCTCAGTCGCAAACGAGGCCGATGGACGCCTCGATCGTTGCCCGCTGTCCTTCACTCAACCCGTCAAGCAAGTCGACAAGGTGGCGGATTGCCTTCACCTCATGCGCAGGCAGCCCGCCCGAAACCAAATTGAGCCCGCGCAACACCGACCACACCCCTCGCGAGCGGGAACGAGACGAGCCAAACAGGGTAAACAGAATCTCTTCACGCGACCGCGACGCCAAATCACGCGCCGCGAGAAGACCAGCCGGCTTGCCGTCCGCCGTGAGAATCGCGGTCGCCACAGCGGCAACATCGTCAGGATTCTTCACCCCGAGCTGACTGGCCGCCAATTTCCGGACGGCCGGGTCGGCCCCCACCACCTCCAATGTCTTCGCCACGTGCTTTTTCACCACGTGGCGGGAAACAACGGGCTTGCGCTCGCGGACAGACTCGCCCGTCTCGCCCGTCTGAGACGGTTCAGCTCCCGGAGCGTCCTCGCCCGAAGCGACAACGTCACCCGGAACGGACGCGTCCTCCTCATCAATCTCCTCTTCCAACGACGCGGAGGCGTCAGCGTCGTCAAAGTCGCCGTACAGGTCGATGTCGTCAAGGTCGGTCATGTTTTCTCCTTCTCGTGTAGGGGTTCACCGGAGAAAGTGTGCGGACCTTCAGACAGGCCGTTACAAGCGCCGATTCTGCGGACAAAACCCCTGCATCCCACGCCGACGCAAACACGAGGGCGAATATCGACGCGCCGTCCACCGCCACCGCATCAGACCTCCTCGTCTGACGGTCACGGAAGTTAGGTCCAGGGCGTGAAGCGGCGACACATTGCTCGCCCCGGAAACTTAAGAGGCCAATCGACCGCGACGGAAACCACACACAAGACAGCCGCCAACAAGGCCGACGCATATTGACGTCTTTCCGCCGCCGAAGTCCCGACGAACATCTGGGATGTGTGCCATCGACGATCTGCCGTGCACACTCCCGCCCTCGCCCGCACACTTTCCAGACATGAACGCATTAGGATTCATCGGCCCAAAGAACATACTCGACCTCCTGGCAGGAGCAGGCCTGCCCGTCGTCTCGCACCCCGACCCAATTCTCGCCGCAGGACAAATCGCCGCGCACCAACCCGAACTGACCATCCTCATCGACGCAGCCGACCTGCCGGCGACCCTCGCCACATGGGCGACCGTCAACTCCGCCGGACTGAACCTGGCCATCCTCGACGCCCCCGACGGCGTCCTCGCCGCCACGCCCGGCGCCATCCACGTCCCCCGCACTGCCCCCGTCCCGCTGGCCACCCTCTACGACTACGCCGGACTCGAAACTCCCCGCCAGGCGCACAACATCACCATCCCCACACAGACCAACGAGGCATCCAGCAACGAAACGGTCTACATCCCGCCCGCCTCAACCCCACTGCCCTCGCCACGCCGAAAGGCAATCGCCTCCATCGGCGAAACCTTCGCCGCAGCCAGCACCGCCCACCGACGCCCCAAAGCCCGTCTAATATTCGCCTTCTCCGGCAAAGGCGGCGTCCTGAAAACCACAATGGCCATGACCCTCGCCCAACGTGCCGCGGTCGCAGGCAAGCGCGTCCTCCTCATCGACGGCAACCGCGGGCAAGGAGACATCCGCTCCTGCCTGCGCCTGTCAGGCCACCACATCCCCACGATCTACGATCATGCCGTCGGCTACCCCCTCGGCAAATGCATCCTCCCACCCGAAAAAATCAACGCCCTGCGCCCCAAAGGCCTCGACCCGGTCGCCTTCTACTACCTGGCCGCCCCCGAACCGGGCATGACCTCCTCACACGTCGTCTCCTCCGACGCCTACCGCAACGCAATCACCGCAGGACGCGAAGGCGTCGGCATCGACCTCGTCGTCGTCGACACACAAGTCCTCAACGACACCGACGAATCCGGCCTCGTCGACCAAGTCTTCCTCCCCATGCTCCACGACGACGCATGGGCCGTCGCCCTAACCGACGCCTCAAGCCAATCCGTCGAAAACATCGCCCACCGCCTCGACGACTTCGGACTCGACCCAGCCCGAACCTTCATCGTCGGCACCCTCATCACCCAACGCGAACAAGCCCTCTCCGACCCCCTGCGCTCCTTCGTCCGCCCCTGGGGAGCCTTCGCCGGAACCGTCGGCTACAACGAAGACGCCAAAGACGCCCAACGTCAAGGCAACCTCCTCGACCGGTCCCCCGTCTTCCGCCAAGCCACCGGCACCATCCTCACCGCCGTCCTCGGCGACCACTTCGACGACACCGCCCCCACACCTCCCCGGACAGGGCTGCGCCGCCTCTTCACCCGCCACACCCGATGAAACCAACACCCCACACCGGACACGCCGCCCGACGCAACGCCGAAACCGCACGCGGACGAGCCCTCGCCGCCCTCACCGACGGCCACATCACCATCTGGGACCTCATCGGCCTATACGCCACCACCCGAGACAAACACCTCGGGCGCATCACCCTCGCCCAACTGACCGCCCACGCCGGACACTCCCCCGTAGAAGTCGCCCGAATCCTCGCCGACGTCAAACGCGTCACCGGAGGCAAAACCACCTCCGGCCCCCTCAACATCACCTGGCTGACCGACAAAAAAGTCGGCCGCGCACGACTCGCCGCCTACGCCGCCGCCCTCCAACGAACCGACGAACCATGGGCATCCTTCCCCTACACGCCACCCCCAACCGACCTCGACTCGGCCGCCAACGCATGGTTCACCCCCTCCGTCACATCCACACAAGAGGCGAGCCCCCGCCCGCCACAGCCCGCCCTCACAGGCGCTAGCCCCAAAAACCACCCACCAATGCAACACGCGACAACCCCAAACTCCAACTCACAAACGCCGCCACCCCCGGGCCGCCCATAGGCGGCCCGGCTGCCACACACCCACGCTAGTCAACCCACCCTCTCGCCCCATCCCCACACCAACAACAACACCCCACCCCATAAACACCCCCAAACTCCTCCCGCCCCATCAACCCCTTCACCCCAACCGACATCCCACACCCGAAACACACCACCTCCACCACCCCCTCGAACACCTCCCCCAACTCAACCAACTGACTCCCTCACCACAACCAACCTGCCACCCACCACCCCAAACCACCACCTCTCCAACTCCAACCATCCAGCCCCCCCAACATCACACGAACCTCCACCACCCCGATCCTCACTCCAACCAACCCACAACCCAACCGCCTCCCTTTACCCACACACCATGACCCCCGCCCAAAGCCTCACCCAACCAACGAGGAAAGCCAGACTCCACGCACATCGTGTGGAGTCTGGCAAAGCCATCGCACAGAAACCCATTTCTGGGCGATGGCTGAAACCGAGTTTTCCGCACACACTGCGTTCTCGCCTCGCCTCACCACCCGGGCGGACCGTCGCAGCGTGGACGAGCCCCATGTTTTCCGAACACATGGAGGAAAACTACGCGAGGACACAGATGCCAAGACGTCCGCCCACAGAGGCAACACCGGAGGCGAGGGCGCAGTTTCAAAAAGGGTGTAAAACGAGGTTTCTGGTCGAGAGTGTGGTGGGACGGGGTTTTTCGGGGTTTTTCGGCGGAGTTGTGGTGGTGTCGGGGTGTGGGTTCTTCGCGGAAATCGGAGAGCGTGGTGGGGTTTTTCTGTGGGGTGTGGGGGCCGCACACTTTTGGTGTATGAGTGTTTTTCGGTTTGTTCGTGTTCGCTCGGTTGTTGGGACGGCGCAGTCGTTTCAGCAGGCGAGTGCGGCGGCTTTGGCGGCGTTGGCTGGGGCTGGGGATGTTCGTTTGGTTGCGGCGCGGACGTCTCGTGGTTTGTTTCAGGGGGTTGATGTGGCTGGTGGGGGTGAGTCGGTTGCGGGGGTTGTTCAGTTGGCTCGGGCTGTCGGGGCTCGGGCTGTGCGGATGTCTGACGGTTTTTCGTGGCGTGGTGAGGGGGATTATGTCGTTGTTGTGCGGGCGCGGCGGCGGCAGTCGTTGGGTTTTGCGCAGTCGCAGAATGGGCTAGACCCTGTGGGTTTGATGGATACGGTGGCGGCGGTGTTGGCACCGGGGTCGTGGTTGGAGGTGGCTGTTTCTCGTCCGGCGCGTTTTGAGCAGGCGCGGTGGCGGCGGTGGTTGTCGGTTGTGCGGGCGGGTTTGGTCACGCATCCGTCGACGTCGACGTCGACGCCGGTGCTTGTGTCGATTTATGCGGGGGCTGGTACACGTCGTCGGGCTGAGGCGGTTGTTCGTGCGTTGACGGCGGCGATTCCGGGGTTTGACGTTGATTGCGTGATTGAGAGGGTGTCGTCGCGTTGGGCGGGTGTCGGAGGGGTGCTTGCGGGGGTGGGGTTGGCTGGGGCGGCGCGTTGCGGGGTCGTTGCTGACGGCGGTGTTGTTCGGTGGGTGTGGTGGGCTGCTTGGGTGTGTTTTGTCGTTGGTGTTTTGCGTGCTGTGGGGGTTGTTCGTTCGCGGTGGGTGGGATGGCGTCGTTGTCTTCCGTCGCCGAGGAGGGCGAGGCGTGTTCGTGTCGATGTTCGTCGTTTTATGTCTCGTTTCAGGGAGGATGGGTCTGAGGGGGTGGAGGTTGTTCCGGCGTGGCCTGTCGATGCTTATGCGTTGATGTTGGCTCCTGGACAGATTGCTGGGATTGTTGCGCCTCAGTCGTCGGCTGGTGCGGGACGGGAGGTTCCGGGTGAGTTGCGTGGCGTGGTCGGCCCGCTTGTGGGGCGTGACAAGGATGGGTGTGTCTATCTTCCTGATTCTGACGTTGCCCGGGGTTTGGCTGTTGTGGGGTCTCCGGGCAGCGGGAAGTCGGTGCTGTTGCAGTCGGTTGCGGGCTATTTGTTTCTCGAGCAGGCTGTGCCGTCTGGTCGTCGGGGGGCTCCGGGTGCGCATAATGCGGTGATTGTCTTTGACCCTAAAAGGGAGGGGGTGGAGGCGTACCGGGATGTGTGGGAGGTTGTCGCCTCGAAGGTTGGCCGTCCGAATCCTTTGTATGTGGTTGATTTGGCTGATCCTGCGTGTCCGGTGCGGGTCGGGCTTGTGCGTGAGGGCTCGTCGGCTTTCGAGCAGGCGGAGGCTGTGACTGATGCGGTTGAGCGGGCTTTTGATGCCGGTGCTGTTGGGGCGGCGTCGAAGGAGGCGCTTATCACGGTCTTGTGGGCTGGTCATTATGTTGATGAGGAGGTTTTGCGTGCGGCGCGGGCGAAGGCTTTGTTGCCGGCGTTTGCCTCTGGCGGGTCGTTTGTTTTTTATGGGCATGTGCTTCTTGGCGGGCATGGCGATGAGGCGGGGGTCGCGTTGGCGTCGGCTTTGCGTGACAAGCTTCTGGCTCCGGGGGCGTGTGAGGAGCATCGGGCGGTGGCTTCGCGTTTGGAGACGTTGTATGGCAGGCACACTCCTGCTCAGCGTGATCAGCAGACGAAGGCTCCGCGCAACAAATTGGCGCAGTTGGTGGGGTTCGATCACCTCTTCCGTGTCGATGCGTCGACGATGTCGTTCGAGACGGTGTTGTATTACGCGTTGAATGTCGTTTTTCTCACGGGTCCGTCTGGCGGGCATGCGATGAGCGAGGGGCAGGCGGAGTTGTTGTCGGCGTTGTTGTCGAATCGGTTGAAGAATGCGACGGAGCGGATGTGTTCGGGGTGGTCTGAGCGTGGGTGGTTTTCGACTGTCATCGTCGATGAGCTGTTGTTGTTGGCGCGGGCGACGCCTGAGACGCTGCGGTGGAATCGTGACCAGGGCAGGTCGTATGGCAGGCGGCCGGTGTACGCGACGCAGTATCCGGGGCAGGTTTCTCCTGAGTTGCGGACGAGTTTGTTGACGTTTCCGGCGTTTGTCTCGTTCAAGGCGGATGAGGCGTCGATTGCCGTGGAGGTCGCGGCCCAGATGGGGATTGACGGGTCGGTGTGGGACGCTGCTGACATTGCCACGCTTGAGCCGCATCATGTGGCTGTGCGCACGTCGGTTGACTTTGCGGCGCGTCCGGCGTTTACGACTCCCACGGTGTGGTGGCGGGAAAGTCCCGATCAGTGGGTTCGCGCGCACTTGGGCGCGGGGGCGTGTCGAGTATGAATAGCCTGGGGCGGCCTGGACAGCCTGTCGATTCGTTCAATCCGTCGTTTCCTGCGGTCGACATGCCGCTTGTTGACGGTGTGCCGTCGTGGGCTCATCCGTCTCGGCGGACGGACCCCTATGCGCTCGGCTGGTGGTCTGGCGGGGAGATGCTTTTCTGGTCTTCTGGAGAGCAGACTCGCCGTATTGTCGCTTCGGGAGGGAAGAATCGTTTCAAACGTGACGTCGTGCCTGCCGATGAAGCGTGGGAGCGTGTTCTTGATCCGTCTGGCATTGAGGTCATAGGCGCGGTCATGGGGGCCGTGTTGTCTTATCGGACTGTCACTGTCGAACAGCTTGCCGCTTTCACCGGATATGCGTGTGACGTGAGGCTTTTCGATCGCGTGTGGGCGATGCACTGCGCCGGGATCGTCGATCTGGGTTCGTTTGCGTCGGCGGCGGCCCTTGACGAGGAGTGGCGTCGTGTGGGTGTTCGCCCGTCGAAGGGACGCCGGTGGCATCGGCGTCTTTTGTCCGGTTTGCCTCCGGCTGTGCGGTGGGCGTGCTTGGCGGGGCGCGGGTTGTCCACGGGCGGGCAGTATTCGCGGCACAACATTCTTGCGAGTGAGTTGTTGCTGCGTGTGGCGTCGTTTCACGATGTTGTCGTTGCTGGTGAGGCTCAATGTTTGGTGAAGGATCTCGTCGGTGATTTTCACGCCAAGGCGAACCGGTCGGCTGACGGGTTGATCGTCCGCCGTGACGGGGCTCGTTTTGCCGTGGAGATTACGGCGTCGTCGGCTTACACGATGGGCGGGAAGGTCGCCCGGTGGATTGACGCTCTCCATACAGGCCCGGAGGGTTTGGGGGTGGTGTTTGTCGATGCTGTGCCGGTCGGGGCGAATCCTCGGTCGCTGTCGTTTATGAAGCGGATGATCGTCCAGGCGGTCGAGAAGGGGTATTCGTCGTCGTGGTTTGCGCGGGCTGTGGGGCGGATCTATGCGGCGTCGTGGCCTGTGTGGTTCGCTCCTGAGGGGCCGACGCGGATGTTTTCTTCTTTGACGGTCGAGCGTTATGACTTGGCGGCGCGTCGGTGGGAGCAGGTGGATCTGCTGGGCGGCGCGTCGGTTGTTGATGGGGCGGGTTTCGGTCCGTGGCTGGAGCGCGGCTTGTCGTCCTCGTATGTGACGCCGCCGTGGTCGCGTGCGAATCCTTATCCGCTGTGGGTTTTGGGTCCGGCCAGTCAGGGGGTCGTCTCTCCTCCGGTCGAGGTTGCCCCGCATGTCACGGCGGGGTTGCCGGGCAAGCTGATGCCAGCGCGGGAAACGCCGGCGGTGGTATGGGCGCGGAAGAAGAGGCGAGGGCGCAGGTAAGAGGGTTCCGCACACTTTCACGGGCGACAGCATCGTCTGCGTGAAAGGAAATATCCGTGTTTTATCTTCTTATCCTCGTCGTCGGCGGGTGGGCCTCGCTTGCCGGAGGCCTGGCCTTCTTCGATTCTCTTCCCGCTGCTGCGGCTTTGTTTTTGTTTCTGGCGTTCGTTTGCGCCGTGTGTTTGGGGGTTTTCGCTGAGCATGCGGTGGAGCGCCTGTGGCAAGAATCGTCCCCGTCCCAGGTGGTGAAAAGGCGGCGTCGGTCTCCGCGCACAAGCAAGCCTGTCGATGCGGTGACATCGCCTGTCCCGTCGTCGGCGTGGTCGGCTGGTCCGCCCGCTGTGTCGGACATGTGGGCCGCCCCGGCTGAGCGTCGCCAGCCGCAGCCTTACGAGGACCAACCTGTACCGGCTCCTGCCGCTGCGCCGTCGCCGTGGGGCGAGATCCCTCCCGCTCCGCCTGCCCCTGTGGAGGCGACTCCTGCGGCAGGAATCTCGCCGACGCCGATGCGTCAGCCGGAAACTCCGTGGGGCGGAGCCTCTGCCCCTGCTGTGCAGCCCGATAATCCGTGGGCAGGCCAGCAATGAAACCACGGGCTGACAAGGACGACGTCGCAACGATCGTCAAGTTGTTCACGAACGGCGGCAAGTATGCGTGGGCCCCGTGGGTTGTCATCGTTGCCGGGGTTGTTGCGGTGGTGATTGGGCCATGGTGAACGGTCGTATCCTTGGTCGGCCTGGAGGCAGCGTGACAGGCGCGTCTTGGGCGCGCAATGCCGGGGTCGCCGCCGCCGGGGCCGCGGGTGAGGTCAAGACAGGCAAGCTTCTGGCTCAGGTTGCAGCCGCTGGGCCGGACGTTCTCCACGACGTGCGTGTTCCCGGCGTGGGCTTTGAGGTGAACATCGACCATATCGTCGTTTCTGGTTCGACCGTTTATCTCATTGACTCCAAAATGTGGCGGCCCGGGTTGTATTGGTCCCTCGGAGGCAAAACTCGCCGCGGACTTGAAAGCCAGGATCGTCTTGCCTCCCGCAATATGCACATGGCCTGGGACAAGATCACGGACTACCTCGCTGCGGCGGGTTTGCCGGTCCGTGTGGCTCGCCCGATTGTCGCCGTCTGGCCGTCCCGCGAGGATCGCCCGCTTCGCCTGTTCGTCTATGGAACCGGCATGCGCGTCATCTCTGCCGAACGTCTGGCGCGGATCCTTCCACGCCGCCAGGCTCAGGCGTCTATCACGGACGTCTTGGCGCGCCTGCTGTACCGATAAGAAAGAAGTGTTGATGTCGCGTCGCCGCTCGGATACCCGCGTCAACGTGCCGGTGCTTGTCGCTGTCGCCTCCGTCACGGCAACGGCGGCCGCCTGCGCGTTCCATTTGCCGTTTGTCGTTTTCGTCTGGGCAGGCGTCGTCGGCGTCGGAGCAAGCTTGCGCCCGGTGATCCTCACCGGGGCGAGAGGACCCGACGGCGCACGGAGTCCGGCGAACCCGAGTCAGGCCCTTCGGCATACGGCCTATACGTGGATGCGGGAGACGACGATGCACACCGGCATTCCCCGCCCGGCATGGGTCGATTTACGTTACGTCTCGTGGTGGGCTGCCGCCGGTCTGGCCCTTGCCAGCGCGGGTCTCAACGACAGGGGGCGAATCGTCTACAGCGGCTTCCAATTGACGGGCGATTCGTGGTGGTGGACGAGCCCGCTTTCCGTCGTCGCGATCGTCATGGGCGCCGTCAGCGCTTCACGCCGCGTAGGACATGAGGAACCTCGGCCTGGTGTTCGTCTGCGCGATCTGTCGCGGTCATCCGCAGTCGTCGGGATCGCAACCGGTTCCGCCGCCGGTCTGGCCGCTGCATGGTGTGTCGGCAAGGCCGAGCTGTGGGTTGACAGGCAGTGGGCGTGGTCGATCCCTGTCGGGCTTGGTCTGGCCGCCGGGGCTGCTGCGGCTCACCGCGTCGTCGCAGCAAGGACTCTGGCTCCGTGGCGTGAACTGTTGTCCGCACGGCAGCGGTGGCGGGCGGCGTTCGCCGCCAACGCCGGAAGAGTGCCATCTCCGCGCCTTGTCGGGCATCGTCTCGAGGACCAGCTGACGATCGATACGTTCGACCTTGCCCCGGGAACCGACAGTGCGGCGATCATCGCGCTCGAACCGAAGCTGGCGACGTTTGCCCCTCCCGGGTGGCAGGCCTTTGTCGTCCATGCGTGGGCCGTCGATCCTAACGGCAGTCTGCTGCCCGGAACGGCCAGCGCGTCGAGAGTGCACATCCTCACGTGCCCGGTCGGATACACCCCCGATCTGACTCGCTGCGACATTGACGGCGAGACGGCGGCTCTGTTCGTTTCGCTCATGCTGGCGCGCTGCGCAGCGGCGTGGATGTCGGGACGGGTAGACGTGACCAAACGGATGATTCCCGCTTGCCCCGAACCGCTTCACCGCAGCGATTCGGACACGGCGCTGTGGGCTGTTCCCGTCGCCCGCGCAACCGGAGGGTCGAACATGGGCGAACTTGCAGCCTTCTACGGCCCGCAGCTCGAACGATTCGCCGACTGCGACGTCGTTGCCGCCACACCGATCGATCGGCTTTTAGTGGGATCTTTCTCCGCCCAGATCGACCTTCACGCCCAGGCTCTAGCGGACATGGCGGCTTCGATCCATCAACGACAGGCACGCGAAGACACTCTCAGGGCTTTTCTCCAGCAGATGGCTCAAGACGCCGCGTGGCATCGCCGCTGGTCGTCAATCAGAGAAACCGCCGGAATCATTCCCGAAGCCCAGTGGGGCTTGTACCGCCAGGGCCGGCTGTCCAACGGGGTGCGCATGTACCGGTTGCCGTTCGTCACACTCAACGGACAGCCGCCCGAGAGCATGCTGGGCTTGGAGAAGAAGCTCGCCGCAACCTTGCAAGGCTCGCCGTTTGCCTCTCTCACGCGTTTTCACGATCCTCGCGGGGCACGCGGGCAAGGCCACAGTCAGGGGTTCGTCGTCTCGTGGGCTGCCCCCGGGCGGCGCCCGTGGGCGTCTGTCGCCGAGGTATGTCCCTCGCCGCCAGCCGGAGCATCACAAGGGGTGCGCCCGGAAGAATGGCTGCTCGCGGGAATGGTCAACGAAGCCTTCGACGCGGCCAAACTGACTCGCCCGGAACTCGTCGAAGCGGCCTCTTTGACCGACGGCAGGGCTCAACGCCATCTGTGGAGGCTGACAATACGGCTCTATGGCGGCGTGTCGGTCAGAGCAATCAACAAGAAGGCGTCGACGATCCAGGCGAGCCTGTCGTCGCCGTGGCTAGGGGTGGCCGGCGGGCCAGGGGACGCGGAAGCGACGATATATGCGGGCGTTCGCCCAAGCCAGGCACACATCGTCAACGACGAGGCGCGCCGCATTCTCTCAGACATCGAATGGCAGCAGGTATTCGCAGCGGCCAAAGTCGTCTCGCCGACAGGCCAGACTCCGACGACGGTCAGCGTCGAGCGTCTGCCGTTCAACGATCAAGTTCAACGGTTCGTTTTCGAGCTGCCTGCCGGCTTGGGGATCTCGGATGTGCGGGCGCGTGCCGATCGGATCGCCTCGGGGTCGGCGAACCTTTTCCTTGGCGTCTCCCCCGACCCTGCGGACGGTTCGCGGTTCGTCCTTCTGGCCAGCCAGACCGACCCTCTGCCGAGGAAGATCGACTACGACTTCGGTTTCCAAGACGCCCATAGAGACACGGTCGCCCTCGGGTCCGGCGTCGACGGCGCTCCGATCGTATGGGATCCGGCGTCTGATCCGCACCTCATGCTCATCGGCTTGACGGGGTCGGGCAAAGCTTTGGCGGCCGACACCCTCGTCGCAACGCCTGGCGGGCCCGTCTCGATTGAGGACTTGGCCGAAGGGGACGTCTGTGTCGGCGCCGAGGGGGAAGAAGCCCGAGTCGTCTCGTTCAGCCCGTGGACGGACGCCCGCCTGTGGCGCGTGACGTTCGCCGACGGGACACGCGTCGAATGCGACGCCCGTCATCTGTGGAGGGTCACAGACGGCGAGACGACAACAGTCACGGCGACGGACCGTCAGATCGCCAACGCCCGGCGGCTGTTGGAGACCTCCTCGGGGTATGTCGCCACCGGCGAGGCGATCGCCCGACTCATCGGATGCGACAAGGCCACCGTTGACAGCCTGCCTGGAACGAGCGTGCTCGCTCTGGCCCCCTCACACGAGACCGGAGTCGTGTACTGCGTCGACGACGTCCTCGACTATCTGTGCCAGTCTGAGCCGATGCTCGGCGGCTACGACATGACCTCCGACCATGTCCGGTGGCTCGGCCTCGAAGGCCAGTGGCTCGACCGGAACGCGCTGGCGGCGGCGTTGACACCAGGCGGGCAAGACATCGCCGCCCTCCTTGCGGACGCCGCCCCGCGCACCCGAATAGGGCAGACGAAGCGGCTTGTGCGCCTCTACCACATCGACGAGATCGCCGACGCCTACGTCAAGGCTGCTCGGCCCGGTTCCTATGTATCACGCATTGTCGACACGGTCGAGCTCTCCCGACTTCACGGAGCATGCGTGGTTGTCGACGGTCGCCTCGTCCGCGTCGACGAAGTGGCGATGACCGACGACGTCGGGCGTGTACGCTGCGTCCGGCTCGACAACGCCTCCCACATGTTCCGCCTGGCCGGCGGGATCCCCACCCACAACTCGGCAGCCGTCCAAGGCGTCATCTACGGATGCCTGGCCAATGGGTGGGATGTGGCCGTCGGGGACGCAGCGAAAGCCGGAGCCGATTTTCTGCCGTTTGCCGACTATCTGTCGGCTTTCGCCCCGCAGCCTCAACGCGCCTGGCAGGCGGCCATGCTCAAGGCCGTCTACGCCGAAGTCCGCCGCCGCGTCGAGCTGACCGTCGCCCACGGCGTCGCGAACATCGCCGACGTTCCCGAAGAGGTTCGTCCCGCCAGGCTTGTCGTCATCCTTGACGAGTTCACCTCGCTCATCAACGTCGCCAAGCCTCCCCCGCTTGCCGCGAGTGCATCGGCCGAAGAGAGGGCCAAGCATGCGGCGGCGGTCGCCGAGGGTGCGGCGGTGACGGCGATTGGGCATGCGGTGGCGGATATCGCGGCTCAGGCTCGGTCTGCGGGGGTGTCTTTGATTCTTGTCGGTCAGCAGATCAAGGCCAAAGATTTGGATGGTCTTCCTGGAGGGGCTGGGGTTCGTACGAATATGTCGAGGATTTTGTTGGGCAAGGCCACCGATGGGGATCGTATGGCTGCGTTGCGTCAGCCTGGCGATGCTCCCGCGTTGGGGGCGGTTGTTCCTCGCGGGCGTGGGATTGTCGAGCCTGCTTCGTCCTGTGCGGAGGTCATTCAGGTTTGGTATGTCGAGAATCCTGCCGAGGCTTATCCGGCTCAGTTGTCTGCTCGTCGTTCGGGTAAGCCGGCGGTTTTGGAGTATGAGGTCGATGAGGAGGCCGTCGATCCTGTGTGGGAAGGCAAGGAGATCGTTCCCGTGCCGGTTGAAGAGACGATGACGATGAGCCTTGGCGATCTGTTGGGCGAGGGTGATGCGGCAGGCGGCGTCGACGGACGGGAAAGTTGAGACGGTCGGCGCAGTGTGCGTTGCGGAGGCCGGCAGTGTCCCTGACGGGTTCCGTTTTGTCAACGGTTACAAGGAAAATGTTCACATTGTGGTGGCCGTGTGCACGTGTGCAGGGCTCGGCACACATACATGGCATGGAGCATAACCACAACAACCATCACAACAACCATGTTTTCACGCTGTCGTCGCCGCCGGAGCAGCGGCGCCTGCTCGATAATATTTACGCTGCCGCTCGGGTGCGAGCTTCGACATGTCCTCCTTCCCTCGACGTCGGCGACTGGATCGACACGCTCGTGTCCGGCACGTGCGAGGCCCTCTGGCGCACCCGACGGACGCGGATCGATGAGACGTTTTCCATCGGGTACGTTTCCCGCGTCATGCACGGCGTCCTGACGTCGATGATGGAGCTGGCGGCTCAGGGCCGCTTTTACACGCGTGCTCTGGCCGTTTCGGGTACGCGGAAGCAGGCGCGCAGCGAGTTCCGCAGGCAACGGGAGGAAAAGGTCGCCGAGCTGGGGAGAGAGTTGACTCCTCGTGAGGCCGACGCTCTGGCGGAGTCCATTCGGGATGGGTGGCCTGACCGCAGACGCCGCCCGCCGCGAGGGTTCCACGCGACTTTTTCTTCCGCTCCCATCGAGGCGGCGGAGAACACGGCTTTTCCTGAGGCTGTGGCGATCAATTCCGATATTGAAGACATGTGCGTCCGCCTTGACCGGGTGTCTTCGGATGAGGAGCGCCTGGACGCCGCCGTCGGTGCGTGGGGCCTGCTCGTTCCCGGGCTCTCGTTCAACCTCGATGTTGCTCTTGCCCGAATTGACCGGCTCGAATCGTGGGCCAGGGCAGATTCGTCCGTCGCTTCGGCTGTGACAGCGCGTGACGGACGGTTGGTTGAGCCGTTTGTCGGCGGGTTCGAGGAGGAGGTCTTCGATGTGTACTGCGGACATCGCGCTTATGCGGCGGACTTGTTTCGTCTGGCGTTGGCGTCGGTGAAGCGGCTGGCCTTCTATTCGGCGGATCGGCGGCGAATCGCCTAATCGGCAGCTTCCGCACACTTCCCTATCGACGCCGAGCGAAAGGGAAGACCGTGTCGACAGCGTATTTGACACAGCCGCGCACACCTGACGGGCGGTTCGACCGCACGTTCGCGCCAGCTGGGCCGTCGGTCATGCTGGATCTGACCGACGAGGAGCAGCTGGACTACATCCTGTGCACGATTCGTCAGGCGGCGTGGAAGAAGTCGGCTGGGCATTCCTATGTCCATGACCGGGCGGACTTCGTCAACGAGTTCGAGTCGAACACGTTCGCCTTTGTTTTTGAGCGGGCCAAAGCCGCCCGTCCAGACCATCCGACGATTGCCTCGGGCGAGCTCAACCGGATCATCAACGGGTCGTGGGCGCGGCATTTGCATCACATGCGGACGAATTCTCTGCACACGGACATGTCGAAAGGAAACTCGCATGTCATCCGGGCCTACACGGCGTACGTGCGCGCCGTCGACGAAGCTGAACGAGACGGGCGGAGCCTGAGCGAACGCGAGCGCGAGGCGATCGCCAGGAAGCAGGCCCGTGTGCACGGGACCAGTCAGGACATTCGCGGGTCTGTGACGGTCAGGCCTTTGCCCGATGAGACGGCCGAGGACCGTCGCTTCGAGTGTGCCGGTTCGGTTCCTTCGGCTGAAGAGGAGTACGACAGGCGTCAGGCGGCGGCGTGGGACGAGCGTTTCGACACCGACGTCGCGGCGGGCGACAAACGCGGCCTGGCCGAGGTCTACTGGAACGCTTATTTCCCCGGAGCGGTCGCGTGCCAGTCGATCTCCCGCCGTCGGGCGACAGGTATACGCAGGGCCGTGGCCGCCGATCCCGGCGGGGTCCTCGCTGTTGCCGACCGGTGGGAGTCGGGCCTCGACGACGAGGCGACGGAGGCTTTGTTCGCCCCGTTCAACGGACACACCATGTCGGATCGGGAGAAGACCGACGTCGTCGGTTTTTTGCGCCGTTCGCCTGCTTTGGCCGACCAGGTGTGGCAGTCGGCCCTGATGATTGCCACGAAATCGCGTCTGTCTTCTTGACGGCGAGGGCGTCCGCACACTTTCACAGCGAAGCTTCACACCAAAAATGGAAGGAGAAGACGAAAATGAACGTCTTCCAAAGCATTCCGGCGACTATTGACGCGATGGGCGCCGGCGAAGCCGTCAGGATCATCGGAGGCATTCTCGTCGCCCTCGGCCTGTGGCGGTACTTCGGAAAGAACAATAAGAAACTTGGACTTGCCTTCGTCGTCCTCGGGGCGGTCTTCGTGCTCTACAGCCAGGCGTTGCCTGTGGTGGGCACGATCATCGGCGCGGTCATCAACGCCGGGTTGAAGTTCTTCAAGTTCCTCACGGAGAGAATGTAATGGACGACGAGCATGCCCAGAGAACGCTTCCGCGGGTCTATTCGCTGACCGAGCTGACGGGGCGGCGGGCTCAAGACGAACGGGTCATCCGTCTGAGCGCGAATATGGGGTTGCACAAGCGGGAGGCGCTCTACATGCTCGTCGCATTGGCGTGCGCGAGCGTCGGCTATCTCCTCGGCAGCCTCGTCGCGTCCTGGGTCGCCGTCATCGTGTCCGCTGCGGCCGGCTCGGTTTCGTTCATTTACCTGTCGGCTGCAGAGAACTCCTCGCTGCGGGGCCGTGCGCGTGCTGCCGTGGCCGCGCGGGTGAAGGCCAAACCTGGACGGATCTACCAGGCAGGCGTCGAAGCCGACGTCGATCGGGCCCCGTGGGGCGTGCTCGCTCACGCGGCCTACATGAGCCAGGGGGCGCGTCTGACCCGCCCTGTGCCGCGCCCTCCGCGCAGCACAACCGCCGAAGGAATGCCCGCATGAAGCGCATGGAACGCCGCACCGTCCTCCTCCTGCTCGGGGCCGTCTTTCTGACCATCTGCGCTATAGGGTTGACCGTCCCCGCGCACGCCCAATCTTCCCAGGTGCTTGCCTCTTCCGCGGCCGACAACCTTCCGATTGTGCGGTGGATTGAAGGTACCGGAGACTTCCATTCGCGTCAGTCGTTTTCGCTGACGAACATCAACATCGACTGGTTTGGCGCGAAATACCGGTCCACTTTTGTTGGGCTCTTGTTCGGCATCGCCGACTGGCTGTGGCAGCTGGCCTTTCATTTCACGGTCCAGGCCGTGTCGATGGACATCCTCAAAGCCGTCGCAGCCAAAATCGACAGATTGGCCGCGTCTTTGGCCCAGGCGATCGTCGGGCACGGCTCCGCGGCGGGCGTGCTGGGAATCGTCGCCTTCTTGTTCCTCATTTGGTCGTTGCGCCACGCCTCACGCGCAGGCGGATTCCTTCGCCTGTTCATCCCCCGCCTGGCGGCCGTCGCCTTAATATTCTTCTTCGTCTCTTCGGGCTCGACGGGCGGGACGGCCGGCTACAAGGCAGGGTCGGCCTCCTGGTATGTCGCGAAGGTCAACGAGTTCTCCAACGCCGTCCTCTCCCCCGTCATGGACGCCTCCGACGCGTTCGACATCGCCTCCCCGGAGGTGAAGAACGCCGACAAGAATGACGGGATCGGCTGCCAAGCCTACGTCGCCGGTTTGAGGGCGCGGTATTTGGCCGATGAGAAAGCCCGCGGCACCGACGGGCGCGTGGCGGCCGTCCTGTCGGCTATGTGGGAAGACTCCGGGATGGAAGTGTGGAAAACCACCCAGTTCTCCTCGAACGCCTATGCCGACCGGGTCTACTGTCACCTCCTCGACCGGCAGGCCGAGGTTGAAGCCCCTGAGGCGGCTCGCGCCATGTACGACGGCGCCCGCCGCGCCAACTCGTCCTACTCGAAGGCATTGCCGAACTATCCGGTGGTCATCACCGGCAAAGCCACCCGCTCGCAGATCCCGCGGGCGCTGCTGTATACGGGATCGAAAGCCGTCGACAAGGCCATTGTCGGTCTGGCGGCCTGCACGCTTAAGCCTGACGGGACGTGGAAAGCCGACCCGGCCCTGTCGGTCTACGGGCAAGACGTCTCCCCGGAGGCGTGTCAGGCGCTGTTCAACCCCACCGCGGGGAACGACCACGAGTTCGGCAACGCCTTTGACTGGAAGGACGGGGCTGAACAGATTGAAGAACACGCTTCGGGCGAGGCGGCCCGTTTCCTCAACACGTTGCAGGGAGGGTCGATCGGCAACGCCGCCATGCAGGGGCTGACGTATTTGGCGACCTCGATCATCATTTTCGTCGTTTTCGGCCTCCTCGCCGTGGGCATCATCGTCGCCAAGTTCTCGTTGATCGGGATGGCGGCGCTCATGCCCGTCATTCTTCTCATGGCTGTTTTCCCCGGGCAGGACACGACCGGCAAACTCGCCAAGAACGGGAAGATGTTCGTCGGCTACGCGTTCGTTTCGGCGTTGGCGGTCATCGTTTTGTCAATCGTGGCGTTCGTGTCGGGGATCATCCAGTCGATCCTCGTCCCGTGGTTCGGAAAAGGCTCGCTTATGGCGACGTTCGTCATCGGCGCGTCTCCGGCGTTCGCCGCCTACATTCTTCACCGGTGTTTCAAGAAACTGGGGATCCCGTCGCCGTTGTCGGTCAAAGGCGCGATGAGTTGGGGCGCGTCGGCCGGCGGGCTCGGGCAGGGGATCGTGGCCGGGGGCATCGGCGGCGCCGTCGGCGGCGGCATCGCTGGGCGCATGCAGTCCAAGGCGTTGAAGAAGATCGGGGCGAGCGCGTCTGGGGCTGTCAAAGACCGTCTGGCTGAGTCCCGGCAGTACAAGCCGCGCCGTCCCACGATCAACCCGTCGCGTGACTATTCCACATCCCGGCATACCGTGGGCTGGGACTCTCCCTTGTTCACCAAGTCGGCGGCCGCTCGGCGGATGGAGGAGCAGGCCCAGCAGGCGATGCTTGAGCGGGCACGCAAGTCCGAAATCGCCGAGAAGGTCAAGGCCCAGCTGCATCCGTGGCGTCAGGCCTATAAGACGCACAAGGGCCAGGCGCGCGGGCAGGGCAGGCCGGTTCCGGTTTCGGCCGCGTGGGCTGCGGGCAAGAAGGCGTCCCAGCAGTCTGCGCAGCGGGCAAGCGAGGCGTGGAAGGCGTTCAAGGCCCGCCCGTTGGGCTATTCGACCGCGTCGATCGTCCATCTTGCGAAGGCCGGGGGCAAAGCCACCGCGAAGACGGGGGCCGCGCTGGCCGGGGTCGGCCTGTTGGCCGGGGCGTCCCCTGTTCTGGCGGCGGGGGCGGCCGGGCTGTATGCGCGTCACCGTGTGGCGGGCAGGCGACGCCTCGAGGACACGGTCCTAGCCCACCAATACAAGCTGCACGCCGAAAAAGACGACCGCGAGAAACAGGCTCAGGCTATGGACGATTTCACCCAAGCCGTGAAAAACCTGGCCCAAGCAGGCAAAGACTCCCAAGGTGAAGATCCTCAGGAAGAGGCCGACACCGCCGAGAACCAGACCTTCGGCGAGAGCTCGGAAAACCAGCAAACCGACGGCGGCAGCGGCGAAACCATTGACGACAATCAAGTAGACGACACTGCCGAAAGCATAGATTGATCACTAGGATGAGATATGTCCCAGACTCGAAGGGCGCCGAGGGGTGAGCGCGTTGGATCAGCCGCGCGACCTCCTCGGGCGCTTCGAGGCTATGCCGCACACGTCGTCAGGAGTCAGCCTCATGGAAGAGTTGTCCGATGAGGAGTACAACGCCGAGGGGACCTACCGGTTCCCTCCCAACCCACGCTCGTGGGAGCAGAACGCGAAGTTTTGGGCGACCTGCCCCATCACCGACGGTCAACTACGCGAATACATCAACTACTACCGGCAGGACTATCGGCACGACCCTGCGGTCAACGAGTACGCCGAGGGGATCATGCGCGGCTGGTACCTGGAGCACCCCGGCTTCAACCTCGCGCCCGTCGGAGAACTCGCCCAGTGGGACATCCAGGCCTGCGCCGAGTGGGAACGGGCCCGAGACGCATACCCGCATAGAAAGCGTCGAATACATCCGGCGCACGCCCGAGCCGTCGTGCGGGCCGCACAAATGTATGAATGGTCCCGCTACCTAGGACAAGAAGCCATCGCTAAAACCCGGGAGATCGAGATCAACGTCGAACCCGGCGAACACTGGACCGTCGGGAAAGTCATCGACGAGTACAGACTCGTAGTCGTCACTAAAATGGTCAATGACCGCCGCAACGTCAAGCAGACGCAGGCGTGGGAGCGTATGGCCGAAAGCGATCGCGCGTTCCACGGCGAGAACTGGGGCGAGAAGTTCCGAATCAACAGGAAAGGCGAGCCCGACGCCTTTTTCGAGCAAGTTTTCAAAACGTATTGCGCCCGGCACCGCTACGGCGTCTTGTAAGCGCACACCTCCATGCGGAAAAGGCCGCAGACGGCGTCTCGGCGGGCTTGCGGGGGCGGGCTGGCGATGGCACCGGCTGGGCCGTTTTGCCGCGTGAAGGGCGGTTCTCTTCCGTCTCAGGGGCGTTCTTCACACCGCTGGGGTCGGCGCGTTGCGTGGACGAAGAGTCTGTTTGTGCGCTGTTTTTCTTCCATTGGGTTTCCTGCCTCCGGCGGCGGGGCGGCTTGTCGCCTCTTGCCTGGCTGGGCTCAATTGGGCACAATGGAGTCAGCTAGGCGGTTGCGGTCCGCCTAGCTGACTGTGAGTCGTCACTTAAGCAGTGCTATGAGCGCTGCCAGAGCGACGATGGCAAGGGTAAAAGCCTGGAGCTGCGTGACTCTAAGCAATGAGCGCAGTGTCCGGGCTTTTTCCTTGCCTGACAAGGATGTCTTCCTCATCGTTCTCACCTCCTTCCTGGACTCGAAGCCTTGGCGGGGTTGAAGGTGAAAGGTTTGGTCCAGCTCGAAGGAGCCGATCCCGATTCTACGCGCAAGGAAAGGCCTGTGGGCTTGAGTCGAGGGGCGAATTCTAGCGGCGTCTGGTACTGGTAGTAGTCTGAGGGGGGGGTTATTCGCCCTTGCCTGATTTCACGTCAAGCAGTGCGGAGGATTCGTAGACACGTGGCGCACGCAATAGAAGGTTTAAAAGGCGACGCTTGCAGCCCTTTCAGCGTTGCGTGACACGCTATCTCAGCTGGGCACGCCTGATGGCCGATTCCAATTCCTCGTCGAGGTCGTCGGCGTTGAGGATTGTTTCGAGTTGCGAGCGGTCAATCATCACGATGCAGACGTCTCCTGTCGAGAAGCGCATTTCTTGCATTCGCGCGCCTTCTGTAAACCCACGGAGAGATATCAAGAGGGCGATCTTGGCTGTTCCCCTCTTGGTTTGGAGTTTGGTCATAAGTGTGGAGACTACATGCTGTTCTGCTTTATCGACGCGGTTTTTCGCTTCGACAAGAATGAAGGGACAGCCTGGTATCTGCCAACATCTGGAACTGGGGTTGGTCACTTGGAGCACGAGATCGATTTCTTCGGTCTCGTTGCGGTAGTTGCGTTCGACGACTTTCAAATCGTTGACTTGTGAGAACAGAAAAGCGAGGAGTGACTCTAGTTTTTTCCCTTTTTCCTGAGGCGTGCCGTCCTCGATCCGTTCCAACGTCTTTGCCGCCGCTTGGCGGCGCAAGTCGGGAGGCAAAGGGACTTCGGTGTCAGCTAGTGCTGTGAGAAGTTCGCGTGGCTCAAGCTGACGCGATTTATTGTGGTCGTCGAGGACGATCACGTTCGCATCGATTGATGTGAGCATTTTGATGACATCCGGCTTGTACAGCGAGGCAAGTTCCAAGGCTATTGTTGCTGAAAAGCCGCAATTGAAGGCCGCTTCCAGCCGTTCGCGGGCAAACCGAGGGATTTCGTCTTGCAGGAGGACGTAGAGAAGCCGTTTCCCTTCTGGTGACGCGGCATGCGGCCTCCAGCGCTTGTCGCCTAGGTCCAGCTCGCCTCCCCGCACCCAATGGCTGCCTTGCGGACTGTCAACAACACGCTGAGCGGCCGCTTCCACATCAGCGGCCGTAATAGGCTGCTTTCGTTGCGATTCGTCGACATCTCCCATGAGGGCGTCTCCAGACTCAACTAGACGGTCGTTCGTCCGCGTCTAGCAGCGCCTCAATCTGAGATATAAGCTCCCTTCCAAGCCGGTGGACCTCGTCTTTGTCAGCGGTATCGCGTGTCTGGGTAAGCAAACGCGCGAAAGCCGCAACCATTGTCGATGTTCTTCGGCCAAGCTTGTCGACTTCCACCATGAGTTGAACGGTGTCCTCATAAGCGTCGTCGATTGTCGTTTCAGGGTCTTCGACCAGGCTTCTAATTGATTCGTCAAGGGTTGATTCTCCGGTGCCGTTTGAGGCCGCGTCTTGGGCCGCATACTTGATGATTGGCGCAACTTTACGAAGACTGACCGTGTCGGTGATGACCTTATTCAAGCGCTTATCGACGAAAGCTCGCATTACCTCTGTCTCGCCGTATTCGTCCAGTATTGCCTTTCGGTTGCTGATAAGCGAATCAATGACGCTCCTTTTCAGTTCCCAGAAGAAGTTCAGCGGAATGGTCCCATTGCGAATATAGTCCTGCCATTCTTTGGGCAGCTTGACGACGTAGCGAAGTCGTCTTATCTGATCAATGGATAGGCCTGTGAGATCTCTAAGCTCTTTATCGTTTGGATCGTCGCCTTCAGTTTTTTTGATGTCGTCGACGAGACGTTGGAGCGCATCTGCTGTCGGCATGTCTTGCCATGGCTCTCTGATCATATGAATGTTGAACATCTGCTGCAAGACTTCGCGTTCGCTGCGTTCAACGGTGATCAGTGCGGGAATCGTTTTATTTCCCAGATCGCGAGCGCATCGAAAGCGTCTTTCTCCGTCGACAAGAATAAACTTTCCATCTTTTGGGTACACTACGATGGGGACTAGAACGCCTTCTAGGTTGATGGAATCGGCTAGTTTGTCCAGCTCTTCTTGCGGGAAAACCAGGCGGGGATTTCGCTCATTGGGAAGGATGTCGGCAATGTTGAGTTCGCGTAGCTTAGATTTGGAGCTCTTCGCCGATTCTGTCGGCGTTTCCGGCTTAGGCGGTACAGACATACAAGTTCTCCGTTGCCGATTTCCTGGACGACCCTGTTGATGCGCCCAGTGTTGAGTGATTTGCAGTATATGAGAGTACGTGCGTGCGGGCAAAGTGCTGTTGCGCAATCTCGGCGACTGTTATCCCTGCTTCGTTGAGAAGTCCGCTGGACGGATAGCTTATGACGAGCGGCACATGCAGCCTTGCCACGTTTCGGCAAAGGTCGTGAAAGGAGGCGACGACGGCTGTTTTCAAGGAGAAGCCGGTCGTGAAGCGGTCTGATCTGCTTCTTCCTGCGCCTGTCGAGTCTGGGTAGTCGTATCGGTACAGGGTTTCGTACACGTGGTAGTAGCGGCTGTATTGGTCTTTCGTGTATGGAGGATCGGCGTATACCGCACCAATATCGTGAAGCTTGCCGTCGCTCACTAGGTCCAGGGCGTCGCCGACGTAGACTGAGTTACGCGATCTCCAGTTCTCTGTTCCGACTTGGCAGACTGTGTCGAGAGCGGCGACAAACTCATTCCACAGTGAGCGAGACCACATTCGTGTGATCCGTCTGTGCGCGGTGTCGGAGTTGGGGCGCAGATATTGAGCAGTGTGTCCCGGAGCGTTCAATACAACCGATGCGCAAGAAATCCATGCAGCCAAGAGCCAGTCGCGTTCATTTGCTTTCGCGTCGTTGTCAATAGCGGCTCGAATGGCGTCCGCTTCTATTGCCTGTTGTAGGCTGAGATACCCGGCGGCAAAGTACAAGGTCGCTAGCTGGTAGTGCTCGCAACCGTCCGACTCTGCTGCCGTTATCGCCATTTGACGGTAGTCTACCGAGTTCCCGACATGTGGGGCTCTTTGCATGTAACCGAGCATGTCGAGACGAGAACCGGCCAGTGCGGTTTCTTCCCGTCCAAGCTCGTCGGCATAGACGGCTTCGAGCCACCGACGTTGAGTCTCATAGGCATCTTGCAGGCGCTCAATGACGTCAGACACCGTTGAATCTCTGTCGGGACCGGTGAAGCGGGCTCGCGAGATCGCCGCGGTGAAACTCAAAGCGTCATTGGTGACGACAGAGGCAGTGTCTTTCAGGCTTTCTGCCACGCTGCCCATGCCCGAAAACAGATCGACAACTCGCCCTGCCGGTTCCAGTTCAGCGACGGCGTCGCGCACATGGCCTGCCATATGCCGCTTTGTACCCATGTAGCGGACCACCACCTAGCGCTCCTCTCAACGCCGCAACGGCTTTGATGTTACCGCATGTCGATCGCCTCAACCGCGAAGTTCGCTATAGCGGTCGGCCACAGACACGAATCTCGTCCGTCGATCGACTCCGACTCATCTTTTTACCCAGCCCGAAACGCATATGCGACAGGTCCGCGATTCGAACGCCTCTAGGCCGGTCAAACGGACAGCCAAGTTTTCAGGCCAGGAGTGCGTTGATTTCTTCAATGCGTCGTGTGAGGCGGTCGCGTTCGTCCGCGAGCGCCTCACGGTCGATCGTTGATTCGACGATGTCGAGTCCGTCGTGCTCGGCGACGGCGCGGGGGATGTCTCGCACTTCGATGATCGCGTCGTTTTCGCCGAGGGCTGGGTATTTTCTCGATCCCCCGCTGGGGTGGAAGCTGCCTGAGACGATGACTGTGTTGGGCGCTGTCCATGGGTCTTGGTCGCGGTCGCGGCGTTTGACGATTGCTGTTCCTCCGACGAGGATTTCTTGTTCTGTCGGGTGTTTGCCGGCGTCGATGCGGACGGTGACCGTTTCGCCTGTGTCGTGGCCGTCGGTGCCGTAGATGTCGATGAGGAGGCGGCGGACGCGGTTTTCGTCGCGTGCGTCGAAGATCCATGCTTTCTGGTCGGCGTTCCATCGTCCGCCGGTGCGGCGTGCTTTGGCGACGAAGTCTTTGTTGTAGGGGGAGACGACTTTTATGTAGGAGTCGTTGACTGTGACGTTGATGTCCATCTGGGGTGCCTTTCGTTTTCTTGGCGGAGGCCCGCGACGGGGTCTCGCGTTGTCGTCGACGATGATGTGTGCCGGTTCTATTGGGCGGTGCTCGGCGGGCTGGCTGTCTGACGCATGGTCAGGCGAGCGCGAGACGTACAAAGGCGGCGTGTCGATTCCTTTTCGGGGGGGGGCGTTTCTCAACGTTGGCCCGCACCGTCCACCGGTTCGGTGCCGCGCTTGACGGGCTCGCGTCCCAGCTCGGCCTCGAATAAGCAAAGAAGAGCCCCCGCCGTGAGGCGGGGGCCTTGTTCTATTGGGCGTTGGCCGCCGCTCGGCGACGGCGGCGGTTCAAATAGGACTTGTGGGAAATCCATTCCGCCGCCGTCTGTGGCCCTTTCATCCATCCGCTGGCGTACCGCGCCGCCCGTCGGGCGGCTTGTCCCAGCGGCTCCCAGGCGTCGCACCCCTGGCCCCACATTTCCTCGCTACCGAATTCTTTTCCGTCGCGGTGGACGACGAGGCAAAGCTCGTCACAATGAAAAGGATAAGAACTGTGCCTTATTTCTAAAGAAACACCAAAGTCAACTTCAGCCGTCCGGCGTTCCCCCTTGCCGCCGGATGCCTCCGGTACAAGCTCGTCAAAGACGGCGACGAACTTCTCAAACTCTTCCTTCAGTTCGGGTGTTGTTTCCATTTCGGTTTCCTTTCGTCACCGTCCCGCTGTTCGGGACGTCAGGCCCGTGCCGGGGGAATAATCCCCGGCACACTGACCGTGGGCGGCGCATCCTATCGGCGGAGCCTCTTGATCGCGTCGGAAGCACTGAGCACCAGAAGGTGCATTGAGACACTTAAGCTGCTGTTGGTGAGTAGTACTGTTCCCAGATTTGGTCCATGAGCGGACGGTCTGCCTCCATGTAGGCGTATACGTTCCGTGTTTGCCCGTTGGGGAGGTTCATCGGGTATTTGCCAGGTTCTCGGCCGTGTTTGAGGACGTAGGCGGCTTTGACGCGTTTGCCGAACATGGGGGCGACCGATCTCGTTCGCCGTGTCGAGAGGTTCTTCGACTTCAAGTAGTCTGAGGTGTATAGCGGCCTGTTCTCGGCCGGGAGTTCCGGCAGTTCGCCGAGTCCTTGGGCGAGGATGACGCGGGCTTTGGCTTCTAGGTGTCCTGGGTCGATGATTCCTTTCGCGGCTTGGACGAGTTCCATTCTCATTTGGGCTTGGCGGATCAGGGCGTTCACTTGGTGTTCTGACGCGGAGGGCGAGATGTATCCTCCGTCGCGCCGAATGGCGGGGAGGACTTCGTGGGTGATCCAGCGTTTGAAGGCTTTCGCCTCAGGTTTGCGTGAAGCGAGGATGAGCGAATATAGGCCTGGCTCATTGACTATATTTGCTTCGCCTTGACGGCCTAGGTTGAATCTAGCCCGTTCGTCGTCGTCCAGACGTTTGAGTGCGTCTGTCGGGTTCGATATTCCGAGGGCATCGCATACGTCTTTAGCGACGAACCAGGGCTCGTTGTTGATCGTCGCGGTGCGGATTGTGGCGTCGCCGTATGTGAATGGGGTGATGGCGTGCATTGGGTTTTCCTTTCTGTTGAAGTTGCTTGCGTTGACGTGCCCGCGCTGTGGCTAGGCGTGTTCGCTTGGCTGGTTGTTGTAGGCGAGGAATTCTTCCTCGGTTGCTCTGCGGAAGCCTGCGTTCTTTTCCATGAGGGACATGAAGTCCCCCGTGTTTTCCATGGCGACGATTTTGACAAGCAAGGTCGATCCGCAGTCCATGAGGCCGGCGTCGGCCCGGTCGGGCACCCAGTAGGTGACCAGCGGCTTGTGGGCGCCGACGGTGATGCGCACGGATCCCTTGTCCCATACGCGCATGCCACCGAGGGAGCGCCAGGCGCTCCATCCGTCGCGGTGGCGTTTCCAGCCGCCTGAGCAGTCCCATCCGGATCGGGTGCTGCCGACGATGCGGGCTGCTACGAGCGGGCCGTAGGGGCCGCGGGGCGGCTCGGCGAGGGGGCCGTCGGCGAGGGCGGCTTCGATGCGGTCCAGGCGGTTTTGGACGAGCGTGAGGGCGTCGTCTGGCTGGTAGCAGCCGCGCCTGCACCAGTAGGCGACGAGCTCGTTTGAGGGGCGTTGCCCGTTGAGTGCCCAGAGGAAGACCATTGCGGTCGTCAGGGCCTCTCCGGCTTCCCGATTGATGTGGTGTTTGAAGTCGTAGATTCCGGCCCTGTAGGCGCTGCATCGGGCCCATGTGAGAAGGAACGGTTCGCCTTCTCGGGGTCGGCAGTCGACGTCGTCTAGGCCTTCGAGGGTGGTTCCGCAGTAGGGACCGCGGATTGACCACCATTCGAGTCCGGGTTCGGGAACGGCGAGCATCAGGCCGAGTCGCCGCAGGACGTCTGCTGGGGCGTTGTCAACGTCCTGGTAGTTCCACTGGGTTGTCAGGCCCGCACGGCCTTCGGGCGTCTCTTTGAGGAGCCGTTTCTGCTCGGCGTGCCAGGCCTCCCACAGTCCGTGTCCGCGGCGGTCTCGGGCTAGGCTCTCTGCCCGGTGCGGGCCGAGGACGAGTCGGGCATAGCTGCGGGATGCTCCCGCTGGGGAGGTGAACAGGTGGTCGGAGACCATCTTGTCGATTTCCCGGAGAGCGTCGTCGAGACTGCCGGTTGACGATATGCGTGAGATGAGTTCGTCGGCGATCATCGTTTCGTGGCCTTTCTGGTCTGGTTCGGTTGTCGGTGACGACGGGGAGGTGTGCCGGTCGATCGGGCTGGTGCACGCCGGTCAGACCGGTGTTGCTGTCTCGGCTGCTTCGATGACGTCGCGGACGTCGGAGCCTGTGAGCTCGATGTGTTCTTTTAAGGCTGCTGCCAGGGCCTCGACGATGCGGCTGTGGGTGCGTAGAAGCTTGATGTTTGTTGTGCGGGCGTGGCGGATGAGTCCGTCGCGTGTGAGGGGCCCACGGTATCCGTCGGGCCGGTAGTCGGCAGACAGGACGGTGTGGGCGCTGAAGTTTGCTTTTTGGATGTCGTTGACGGCTGAGGCGTTTCGGCGTTCGTCGAGTGTGTCTTGGGTCCATCCGGCGGTTGAGACGAGCATGTCGATCCATGCGCTTTCGCCGATGCTGCGTTTAGGCAGGGGTCCGACGGAGTCGACTTGTCCGGCGGTGTCGCCTCGGACTCGGATGTCGGCGCTGAGGACGACGCCTCCGAGGATGTGGGCGATTGTTGCGTGGGCGGCTTCGTGGCGGCAGCGTTGTTCGAGGGAGGGTTGGGAGGCGGTGCGGGCGCTGTTCCAGTCGGGGGCAAGGCGTTTGGCGAGGGTGTCGAAGTCGTCGCCGTCGCGCAGTTGGGCGCGGACCCATTGGGCGAAGCGAAGCCGGTCATAGGCGACGTAGGAGAACGCGTTGCTTGCGTCGTCCTTTGCTTCGATCCTGTTGTACACGGCGAACCATGCGAACAGGGAGGCGGCCAGAGACAGGAGAAGTGTCAGGGCCGCCGCCGCGGAGTTGTAGAAGCCGGTGAGTTCTTCTACGCCTTCGACGACGGATGCCCCGGCGAGCAGTCCCAGGCCGGGGGCGAGGAACAGGGTGAGGATGGTCAGCGTTGACGTACACAATGCCTTGAATGCTGATGGCATCTGCACTCTCCTAAGTGTCGTTCGCGACCGGTCAAGCCAGGTAGTTGCGCATGTCGTTTGCGAGGTCCTCGCCGACATAGGCGCGGAATTGCTCGTCGGCGAGGGTGCGCACGGCTTTTTCGAGGGCTTGCACGTCGGCGTCGAGGTCGTCGGTCCCGTCGTTGGGGAGCAGGGATATTCCGGGAAGGGCCGGTTCGAGGCGTTCAAGCCAGGAGACGAAGTCGCGGTAGGCTTTGTCTTCTTCTGCTTCCGTTGTGGCGGCGTTCCACTTGGCATCGAGGGCTTCGCGCAGCGCCCAGTAGACCGGATGGGCGCGGGAGACCAGGTGCCATAGGGATCCTCGGCGTCGGCGTAGGGCTCGGTCTGCGAGCATGGCTTTCGTTTCCTCGCTGTGATGGATGGTCGAGGTTGTTTTGAGTTCTCCGTCGACGACCGTTGCCCGCTCGTCCCACATGTTGTCGGTCCAGGAGACGAAGTCGCCTTCGTTGGCCAGAGGCGCGAGCGCCGTGAGAATGTCGACGGCCGCGTTGGGATTGACTTCTCCCCCGACGATGCGGATCGTTCCGGGGTGATCGTGGTCGATCTGGAATCCGACTCTTGTCAGGGCGGTCGGCAGGTCGGCTGTCGCGTCAGGGGCCGGGTTGAGCGCGTCGACGATGTCCTGTTCGCGCTCGGGTGCGGGCCGCGAGATTGTGAAATCGGCGTTCGTGAGAGTGACGGTCATGGCGTTCTCCTTGTCCTGAGTGTCGTTTTACGTTACGGTCGGTTTTTGCCGCTTTTCGCTATCGAGACGCCCAGGACTGCACCGTAGACGGAGAGGGCGGCGAGCATGACGGCTCGTCCTGCCGAGGTGACGGAGTCCCGCGAAGACGCTATGACGTAGGCCTCTAGGGCGAAGACGATCAGCCCAATCATCGAGGTGAAGCCGATGTCGTCGATGAGGGGAGTCAAGGCGAGAGCGAGGATCACGGGAATGGCGAACAGGGGGTCCATGACGGGGCTCCTTTCAATTGACTGTCCGTGGCGTTGGGGATGTGTGCCGTGTCAGGCAGCCGGTGCACGCCTGGCTGGGGACGTTGCGATGTCAAGGCGTTCGCCGGTTTGGGCCGCGACGGTTTGCAGGCGGTCGCGGGCGACGTCGGTGACGTTCTTTTCGACGGCGATTGATGACAGGCGGAAGCCGCGCTCGGCGTTCAGGCGCATGACGGCTTCGCCGGTCGAGGCCGATCCGGCGAAAGGGTCGAGAACGACGCCGCCGATTGGGGTGGACATGGCGATCCATCGGGCGAGCTCGCGGTGGTCTTTGGGTGCGGCAAAGCGTCCACGTCCGATGAGGCGGGCGAGGTGGTCGGTTGCTTGGCGTCGGTCGCGTTCGATGATCGGGGACGGTGGGCGCCCTTTGCCCGGGTCGAGGGGAAGGAGGCGTTTGGGGCAGGCTCCGCTCCAGATGATGAGGCCGTTTTCTGCTAGGCGGTCGAAGGTCGTTTTCGGGCATCTCCATCCGTCTGGCGGGCAGACGCGTGTCCCGTCGGGTCGGGTGACGGTGTATCTGTAGGGGTTTCCGCGGGCTGTCAGGGGTGCGTGACGTGCGGGGGTTCCGTGGACGGATCGGGGGTAGTTGGCGGCCCACGGGTATTCGGGGTGGGCGCGTGCCCATGTCCGTCCGGCGCGGGCGGCGTCCTCGTCTGAGCCGGTGGCGGCGAAGGCTTCGGCGACGGTCGTCATGAATTCGTCGATGCCGGGCAGGGGTTCGGTCCATGGTTGGGCGAGAGACGGGTTCTTCGCCCAGGCTGCGATGTAGTCGACTCCGGCTCGTGTGAATCTGTTGCCGGCGTGTCCGCGTGGGTCTGTCCATGTCAGCAGGGCGATCTTCGGGCCGAAGACGGCGTCGCCCAGGCTGAGCGCGTCGGCGAGCATGGTTTGGCCGACGGCGAGGAAGAGGACGCCGGAGGGGCGTAGGAGGCGGTGGGCTTGGCGTAGGAAGGCGTCCATCATTGCCCGCCAGGCTTGCGGTTCGAAGGTGTCGGGGTATTCGCGGGATTGTCGCGTGTTGTAGGGAGGGTCGGTCATGATCGTGTCGACCGACTCGGCTGGAAGAGCGGGGAGGATTTTGGCGTTGTCTGTCAGATACAGGGTGTGCGTGTGGGGTTTCATGTAGGGAAAGAGTGCGGACCCCGGTACTCGTCTCACCTAGTGAGATGGGCGCGGTATGGTGCACTGCCAAACGGGATTGGCACACCTCGCTGGCACAGCAGGACGGGCAATCGGCTCCGTCTGCCTGTCAACGGAAGGAAACACCATGAAAGTGAAAAATCTGACTCCTCATCCTGTCGTGTTGGAAGTCGACGGGGCAGAAATTGTCATCCCGTCGAGCGGCCTTGTTCCTCGTGTAAAGATCAAGGACGGGCCCCTGACGGCGGTCGCCATAAACGGTATTGCCGTCCCGCTCGTTCGAGGGTCGGTCTTGGCGGGCGTCCGGCCGAAGATCCCCGCGCCCGAAGAGGGCACGTTGTTGATCGTCGCCCGGCTTGTGGCCGAGCAATTCCCCGAAAGGAAGGATCTTGTCTTTCCCGACGACCTCATTCGGGTAGACGGCCGCGTTGTCGCGGCCCGGCGACTGGCCTCGATCAGGTAGGGACACGCGTCAAGCCGCGGGACGGACGCAGAATGTCTGTCCCGCGGCTTTGTGTCGGCCTCAGTCGAGCCCGTCAAGGAGCCGCGGAATGTCGAGCGTCGCCTTCCCTGACGGCGTCGTGACCGCGAATTCATCCAAACGGCCCCATCGACCCGTCGTTTTGAGGAAAGACTCAATGTCGGCGAATTGTCTTGGCAGGCTCGTTGTTACGCCCCGCCACAGGCGTGTGAGAGCCGTTCTGGCTTTGCGGCGGCGCAGGTACCAGTCGGTTTTGATTTTGACCATGTGCCCCGTCGCGTCCGTGAGGACCGCGCCCTCGCCGTCCCCAGAGCGAACTGACCGGACGAGTCGGTCAAGCTGCGCGCGGTCACGGGCGACGCCGAGGACCTCGGCTTGCGGCAGGCAAATTTTGTCCAAAAGGTCGGGGCGGGTGCGGAAGTGCTCGTCGTTAGCGATGACGGACAGGAGCGTCACTTCGGCGACCCCGCTTGAGGGGACGAGGTGTGGGTCGCTGTCGATGACGATCTCCAAGGCGAGTGAGACGTTCTCGTCTGCCATGAGGTCAGCCAGCCGTTCTCGCTGGTTGTCGGCGATCTGCCGGTCAAAGGCGTCTTGGGCGGCTGCGGCGTAGTCGGTGGGACCGGATTTCGACCAGACGACGATCTTCCCGTCGAGGACGAAGGCAATGCCGAGAAAGCCGTTGACTTTCTCGGCCGCGGTCACCGGGTAGGCGAGACGGTCCAAGCTTTCGCCGTGCTCGCCGAGGTTGAAGAACTTGTCGAATCCGCGTCCGACAACCTTTCCGTCTCGGACGAACAGCCCGCGGGCGGTGACGGTCTTCTCGTCCCATAAGCCTCGTTTGAAGGCGGTGCGGGTGAAGTTGTAGGCCGTGACTCCCCCGCCGCATGGTTTGGCCCGGATGCGGGGGTGGGCCGCGAGCGCGGCGAGAAACGCCGATGTGTGGGGCTGGTCGGGGTTATTGAAGTATTCGCGGACCTCGAGGCCTGTTGGGGTGATGAGGGCCATGCGCAGGCGGCCGCCGTTTTCGACGTCGGCTTCGAGGTTGACGACGCTGTCGTCGCCGGTCGGCCCGGCTTGCCGGTTCGGGTGGGTGTTGCGGTGTCCGTGCAGTTGGACGACGCCGTCGATGGAGAGTTCGTCGTCGACTGGGCGGTAGGTGCTTTTGCCTCTGTATATGTCGCTGCGGTCGCCTGTGCCGAGGATGAGTTCGCGGTCGACGATGTGCCGTCCGTCGATCGTCGCGTCTGCCGCTGAGGGCAGGTTGAGGCGTGTGTAGGCGGTTTGGGTGATGCCTCCGTGTGTGACGAGGTAGTCTTGCCCGCCGCATGTGAAGCGCGCGAGGGGCACAGCCCGGTCGAGGAGGGCGAGGATGTCGGCGTCCGTGTGGGCGAGGCCGAGTATTTGGTTGTGGGAGGCCGCCGTTTCCGCTGGCGGGCAGGCGATGGCTCCGGAGGCGAGTCGGCGCATGAGGGTGTCGTGGTTGCCTTCGACGAGAACGACCCTGTCTGGGTCTAGGTTGGTGATTTGGCGGTAGACGTCGGCTGCGTCGGGGCCGCCGTCGAATAGGTCTCCGGCGAAGACGACGACTGTCTCGTCGTCGAGGTCGGACAGAGCCTGCTTGAGCGCGGCAGGGCATGAGTGGACGTCGCCGACGACGGCGACGCGTGCTGGGCTGCCGAGCGAGGCGTCGGGCAGGGCGAAGAAGTCGTTGAGACTGGTCTCGGTCACTTCGACGACGTCGGGGTGGCGAGCGTTGTCGCGGGCCCGGGTGAGCATGGTTTCGAGGCTTTCCGGGTCGAGTTTTCTCACTCCTCGGGTTTCGTTGCGCCGTCGCAGTTCGTCGTCGGAGATTCCGACTTGGCAGTCAATTAGCCCGATTGTGTACCCGTATTTTTGGGCGAGTATTGCCCATTCCCCTTGCGTTCTCGCTGTCAGGTTCGTCGCGTCGACGATGACGGTGGCTCCGCAGACCATGCGGTGCTCGGCGGCTTTGTGCGCCATGGCGGCGATCGCCTTTTCCGTCCCTCCGAGGAGCGAGCGTTTCCCGTCGAGGGTGACCGCCCGTGGGTAGACGAGCTCGCGGAAAGCGTCGAAAGAGACGGTGAGCTCGGCGAGCCCGTGGGCCGAGGCGAATGTTGTTTTCCCGGATCCGGGCGCTCCGCGCAGCAAGAGCATTCTGCGCATGGGTCCTCCTTTTTGAAGTCGTGATCGTGGCGCAGACGAGGTGTGCCGGGCTGCGACGTCCGTGCGCGTGCACCGCCCCTGACGGTCGGCACACATCTATGGCACGGCGGGAAAAGCCCGTGCCGGACTACAAGAGGAAGGGGAAATGAATGACCAACGCCGTCGTCCTAGACGAGAACGAAAAGGATACTCATTTACTGAGTACCCCGTCGTTTCGAGGAAGCGGCAGTCTCATCGCAGCTACCGACTTCACGTTTCCCTTTGACGGGATCAAGCGCGACGGGCCAAACGGAGAGTATTGGTCGGCACGAGAGCTTTTCGGTGACGCCACCGAAAAGGGTGGAGGCCGTCCGCGCGAGGACTATCTACTGCTGCGTTTTGCGGAAGGGCGGACGTAGGCGGCGAGTCAAAACCGCCAAAAACAATGCCTCCATCCGCGGCAACAGGTGGAGGCGGAGAAAACCAAACAATTTCCTTACTTGAAAGGTTACTGCCATGAAAATCGTCGAACTGCGCGCAGAGAACGTAAAGCGCCTGCGCGCGGTAGAAATCCGGCCCGACGGCGCCCTTCAGGTGATCGGCGGGCGCAACGCCCAAGGCAAGTCCTCGGTCCTCGACGCGATCTGGCTCGCGCTTGGCGGCGGGAAAGCGTCGAAGGAGACGCGCCTGCCAATCCGCGACGGAGAGAAGAAAGCCTCCGTCCGCCTCGATCTCGGTGAGCTTGTCGTCACCCGCTCGTGGACGCGGAATGGCACGTCACTCAAGGTGACGAACGCCGACGGCGGACCAATCAAATCCCCACAATCGGTCTTGGATTCGCTTCTCGCGGGCGTGTCCTTCGATCCCCTCGCGTTCATCAGGCTATCCCCTGCACGCCAACGGGAGGCGCTGCTCGATCTAGTCGAGCTCGACGTTGATTTTGACGCGCTCGCCGATCAGCGACGCGCTGCTTATGAGGCACGTACCGATATCGGACGTCAAATCAGGGCGCTTGGGGCATCTGTGGTGGACGAGGCGATCCCTGAAGCGGAGGAATCCGTTGCCGCGATCGTCGAAGAGATCGAGAAAGCACGGAAAATCAATTCCGATCGTGAAGCGAGTGAACGCGCGATCGCTTCATACCGAGGAGATATCCGCGAGCTCCAAGAGACAATTCTCAATCTCCGGATGGAAATCGAGAACGCGGAAGACCAAATCCGTATCACCGAAGCCGCGCTTGAGGACACTCAGGCCGAACTTGACGAACTCCCTGTCGCCTGCGACATCGCTGCAATCACCGAACGCCTGCGCGGCGTCGAAGAGCGCAACGCTCGGATCCGCGAAAACAATCGCGCCCGGCAGGTACGCGAGGAGAAGCGCCGCCTGGAAAAGACGCGTGAAGAATACACGGCGAAGATCGAGGAAATCGACGCCAAGAAGAACGACGCATTGGAGCGGGCGATCTTCCCAATCGACGGGCTCGGCTTCGACGAGGACGGAGTGACCTACGCTGGGATCCCGTTCTCGCAGGCATCCAGCGCGGAACAGATCCGTATCGCGACCGCGATGGCTATGGCAGCCAACCCGCGACTGCGTGTAGCGATGATCCGCGACGGGTCCCTCCTTGACGACGAGACCCTTAAGGGCCTGCGCCAGCAGGTCACGGACGCGGGATTCCAGCTGTGGATCGAACGCGTCGGTGACGGGGATGCCGGTGCGGTCATTATCGAAGACGGCGAGGTCGCATCATGACGAAATTCGTTGTCACGTTTGGCCCAGATCATGCACAGCGGTTTCGACTTCCGGGCAACAAAGGTTATGTCGAGGTGATCGCTGCCTCGATGACTGCCGCGCGCGAGGTCGCGTTCAAGTGGCTGGGAGACCAGTGGTGCAATCTTTACGCGGCGGATCAGGCGCGTCTTGACCATTTCCCGTCTGGGTGTTTCGGGACGGCGACGACCTCGACGATGGTCTGGAAGAGGGCAGCAGCATGAAATGCCTGCTTTACCCGCTGGGCGGGATCGCTTCTGTCCTTTCGTTCCTGTCGCTTGTCACGGCCGCGGGCCAGGTCCGCGGCTGGGCGAGCCTGGGCTTGCTGGGCGCAGCACTCGCCGCCCCGCTGGCCATCGCCGCCGCGATCGCGGCCGTCCTTCCACGCGAGGAGGACGAGCAATGATCACGCAAGTCGTGAAAACACGTGGAAAGATCGTGTTCCGGTTCGGGGCCGACACATTCCAAGTCACCCGGTCCGAGGCCGTCCGCCTGGCGGTCGAATCCCTCACAGCCGCGGGTGCCGTGCCGATTGAGGCTGTGGTGGACAGCGACGGCGTGCTGCTCGTCTTCGACCCCGGGCGGCACAACTTCCATATCGAGGCCGACGTCGCCGACGCTCTTGCCGTCGATTTGGGGGACGCGGCAGACGAGGCGCGGGTGCCGGTCGAGCTTCGCGAGATCGACGTCGTCGGCGTCAACGCCGACCAGATCATCTCCTACAGGAAAGACGACTGGCAGGGCGGGGGCGATGCGGCATGACCTCCAAGCGCATCCAAAGAGTCTGGGAAGAATTCCAGGCCAACACCGCCTCACACCAGCTCTGCGTCGCCCACGACTCGGGCGTGTACCGCCACTGGCGCGTCGGCGTGCCCGGGACCCGGCTGTGGGGGTGGGAGATCGCCACATGGCCCGGAGCGCTCGCGATCCACGGCGACATCGTGCAACCCGAGATCTTCACGGGAGCGTCCGACATGCTCGCCGACTTCTTCGACGTCGCCCCAACCGACGACGACGGCGTCCCGCCGATTGATTTCGCCTACTGGGCCGAGAAAACCGGCGACCCCGCCCACACGAGGGTCTTTTCCCGCGAGGCGTTCAGGGACGCAGTCGAAGACGCCGCGCGGCAGGCCCTCGCCGACGGGCTCATCTCCAAAAGCGAAGCAGACCGCGTCGCCTTCGCGGCTAGCTGCGTCGAAAACGAGGACGACGTCGCCATCGTTCTCCGCGAGACCGAGCCCCCGGTCGCCGAGAGCCTGTCCGGCGAGGACGCCCGCGAATTCACCGACAGCTTCCTTCGAGCCTGCTTCGCGATCCACAAGACCCGCCAGATGGGAGGGCAGGACCGGTGACGACCGTGTATGACATGGGGATCGTCTTTCCCCTCCACGAGACCGTCGAGCCCGACGACATCACCGTCACCGACGGCGACGTCGAAGACACCGTGCGAATGCTGTTCTGCCAGACGTGCACACGCCTCGGCCTCGAACTGGAAAGCCGGATCTCGGTGGACGTCCACACCGCGGACGTGCAGGCCTCCGCCCGCGTGACCGGGGCCGCCGGGCTCCCCCGGCACTTCACAGAAGACCGATGGGAGGACGCAGCATGAAACACGCCCTAGACGGCGTCGAGGGCGTGGTCGAAGACCTGCCCGACCGCGTCTACCACTCCGACGTCGAGACTCTCTCCTCGACCGGCGCGAGGAAGATTCTCCGCTCGCCTGCTCTTTTCCGGTACGAACAGGACCATCCTGCCGCGTACAGTCCGACGTTCAATCTGGGGCACGCAGCTCACACGATGGTGCTCAGCGCCGGGGCTGCTATCGAGCGGATCGACGCCGACAACTATCGGACGAAAGACGCCCGCCACTTAAGGGAGGAAGCCCTAGCTGAGGGAAAAACACCCTTGCTCCCACGCGAGTACGACCAAGTTACGGACATGTATCAGGCATGTCTGGATCACCCCGTGGTCGGCAAACTAATCGAACGCGACGATCTCGTGCGCGAGGCGTCCATGTTCTGGGTGGACGGGGCGACGGGCGCGGCCTGCCGGGCCCGCCCCGACCTAGCCACCGCGGATTGGTCGCTCCTCATTGACTACAAAACAACTGTGGATGCTTCCCCTGTCGGTTTCGCGAAAGCGCTCGGCAACTTTTGGTACCACTGCCAACAATCCTGGTACCAAGACGCCGTCGAGCATTTCACCGGCATCAGCCCGATGTTCGTTTTCATTGCTCAGGAGAAAACCCCTCCCTATCAAGTCGGCATCTATGAGCTTGACCCAGTCGCGGTCGAAATCGCCCAAGCCATGAACCACAAGGCACGCACCATTTGGAAGACGTGCGTGGAAACGGGGGAATGGCCCGGCTACACACCTAATCCCGTCACCATCGCCCTGCCCGCCTGGGCCGAGCGGTCCCTATCCGAGGAGTACATCGATGACTGACAATCTCACCCGCTCAATCTCCGCCACGCCCGCACCCCGCCCGGCGTCCCAAGCCACCACAATCGAGCAGACAAGGGCGATCGCCGACGTGCAAGCGGCGGCCCAAATGGCCAGAGCCTTCCCCCGCGACCCGGCCGCCGCGACCGAGGCCATGCAAGAATCCTGCGCGCAGTTCGCGTTCGCCGACCGCGCCTTCTTCACCTTCCCCCGAGGAAAAGAAAAGGTCCACGGCCTGTCCGTCAACTTCGCCCGCGAACTCGCCCGCTGCTGGGGCCACATCGACTACGGCGTCAAAGAGCTCCAACGCCTCGACGGCCGATCCGAAATGCTCGCATTCGCCTGGGATCTGCAAACCAACACTCGGGCAGAGACGACCTTCATCGTCGAACACCGCCGAAGCGGGAAAAACAAGGCCCTCCTCGACGACGTCAGGGACATCTACGAAAACAACGCCAACATGGGGGCCAGGAGAATGCGCGAAATGATCCTCGCCGTCCTTCCTTCCTGGTTCGTCGAACAAGGCGCGGCGCTGTGCAAAGAAACCCTCGCCGACGGCGGAGGAGACATTCCCCTCGCCCAACGCGTGACAGCCATGATCACAACCTTCGAACAAGTCGGAGTATCCCGAGCCCGCCTCGAAAAACGGATCGGGACGCCCTCCAAGGAATGGACGCCCGCCGACCTCGCGGACATGCGGATCGTCTACAACTCCCTCAAAGAAGGAACAACAGACATCGACACCGAGTTCCCCAAACCAACAGTCACCGCTGAAACGTTGACTGGCGTCGAAGCGGGGGACGTGAGTTGATGTTCGTTCTTCGGCCTGTCGAGGACTGGTTGCTTGACGCCTCGTGCGCGCAAACGGATCCTGAGATTTTCTTCCCTGACAAGGGCCAGTCTCCGCGCGAGGCAAAGCTCGTCTGCGCACAGTGCCCGGTAATCGACAGATGCCGGGCCTATGCCGACGCCACGGAAGGCGGATGGCAATCGGTGCACGGCGTTTTCGGCGGAGAGACGGCGATTGAGCGGCTGCGTCGCCGACAAGCGGCGAGGAGGGGGAAAGCCGCATGAAGGTTTGGCACCGTGACGAGCATGTCACCTTGTATCAAGGTGACTGCGTCGACGTTATGCGCGACCTGCCCGATGCCAGCGTCGATGCGGTGGTGACCGATCCGCCGTACGGGATTCGCTTCATGGGCGAAGCTTGGGACGGGAAAGACATCGTCGACCGGCAGGCCCGGGGGAAAAAGACGTCTCCCATGCCCGACGCAATGGGTGGACCCAACGGGGGCTACCGTTCCCTCGCCGCCGAAGCCGGACGCTACAACCGGTCCCTGAAAGCCTCCCTCGCGTTCATGGACTGGTGCAGGGAATGGGCGTCCGAGTGCTACCGGTTGCTCAAGCCGGGCGGGCACATGCTCGCTTTCGGCTCCCCCCGCTGCTACCACCAGCTCGGAATGGGGATCGAGCTCGCCGGATTCGAGGTCCGGGATACGATCGCCTGGCTTTTCGGGCAAGGCTTTCCCAAGAGCCTCGACGTCGCGAAAGCGATCGAGACCAAGGGTGGGGACGCGCGCCCTTGGTACGGCTGGGGGACGGCGCTCAAGCCTGCTTTCGAGCCGTGCGTGGTCGCCCGCAAACCCATTGTCGGATCGGTCGCGGACAACGTGCTCATGCACGGCGTCGGCGCGCTCAACATCGACGCGTGCAGGATCCACACGGAAGGCTCTGAGGGATGCGAATACAAGGTCAAACGGTTCAAGTCCGGCTCTGAGTTAGCGAAGACTAAGGGCAATTGGAGGCCCGACGACGGCGAAGAGTACGTGGGCAAGACCACCGACGGCAGGTGGCCTACGAACGTCGCCCTCGACATCACGGCCGCCGACGAGCTTGACTCGCAAACCGGCGACCTCCCCGACGCAAAACCACACACCCTTCGCCGCAGGGGGATCGGGTACGGATCCAGCTCAACCGGCGGCGACGCCGAACTTGGCTACGAAGACAGCGGCGGAGCTTCCCGGTTTTTCCCGGCCTTCCGGTACGAGGCGAAAGCATCCAGCGCGGAGCGCCCAAAAGTCGGCGGCGTCCAGCATCCAACCGTGAAACCGTTGGACCTCATGCGCTGGCTCGTCCGCCTCATCACCCCGCAAGGCGCGACCATCCTCGATCCTTTCGCCGGGTCGGGCACGACCGTTGAAGCGTGCATAGGCGAGGGTATGCGGTGCATCGCCATCGAGCGTGAAGAGCAGTACCTTCCGCTCATTGTCGAGCGCATGTCGAAGCCGATCGACATCCCTCTGCCTTGGGGGGACCTGTCATGAGCTGCACGATCGGTTCTCTTTTCACGGGCTGCGGCGGTCTGGACATGGGCGTCGAAGCCGCGTTGGGCGAGGCCCGCAAAGCGTGGGTTTGCGACGTCGAATCTGGACCTCGGAAGCTTTTGGCGTTCCGGTCGCCGACTCTTCCCAATCTTGGAGACGTCACCAAGGTCGATTGGGGACAGGTTGAACCGGTGGACGTCCTCGTCGGAGGCTCACCCTGCCAAGACCTGTCCCTCGCCGGAGGCCGGGCCGGGATGCGCCCCGGAACCAGGTCTGGCCTGTGGGAGTCGATGCTCAAGGCGATCGACGTCCTGCGTCCGCATTTAATCATTTGGGAGAACGTCTATGGGGCCTTGTCCGCGCCGGCTTTTAGCCTTCTGGAATCAAGATCGGGATATCTGGGAGTCCACGGCCATGGACCTGTTCTCCGGGCTGCCGGACGTGTACTCGGAGACCTTGCCGGCCTCGGGTATGACGCGTGGTGGACGATTGTACGCGCTAGCGACGTCGGAGCTCCCCACCGGAGAGCAAGGCTCTTTCTCGCTGCTTCCGACGCCGACCGCGAACCTTGGCATCAACGGTGGCAGCCAACACCCGGCGAAACGGCGTACCGGCGGACATACGCCGAATCTTGCGGATGTGATCGAGAAGAGTTGAGGCTCTTGCCCACGCCGACGTCTTCACAGATGGATGGACGCAAGTCGCCCAGCTTTTCGGGCAGCGGCTCCTTCTATGACCTCGTGCAAGCAGGCAGGGAAGGTTTCGCGCCGTACCTGCCTGCAATCCGGCGGTGGGAAAAGACCACTAGGCCCGCACCCGATCCCCTGGACGGAGGCAGGCTGTCCACCCGGTTCGTCGAGTGGATGATGGGCCTGCCCGAAGGGTGGACAACCAGCCCGCAAGCGGCCCTCACGCGGCGCGAACAGCTTCGAATCCTCGGCAACGGCGTCGTTCCCCAGCAAGCAACATATGCCCTCAGACTCCTCGCCGAGATGGCGCGACACACCAAGGAGGAACAATGACTCGCAACCGCCAATCCGCAAGAAAAGCAGGATCCTCTTTCGAGCGTATGGTGGCAGACTTTCTCGCGGCCGCGCTCGAGGACGACCGTATCGACCGGCGTCCGAAAACGGGCGCGAAAGACAGAGGCGACATCGGCGGCGTCCGGCACATGGGAGGCCGGATCGTTGTCGAGTGCAAGAGCACTACCCGCATGGAGCTCTCCCGCTGGCTCGCCGAAACAGAAGTCGAGCGGGGGAACGACGACGCTTTGGCGGGGCTCGTCGTGCACAAACGCCGCGGCAAGGCCGCTCCCGCCGAGCAGCTAGTGACCATGAGGCTCGGCGACCTCGCCGCCTTGCTGACCGGAAGGAAAGAAGATGCGTAGCTGCAAATGTCAAAGGCCCGGGGTCGGCGGGAGGCCGCACGACGGTTGCCGCGCCCGCTGTCTCAAACGCCGCGAAGACTATCGGAGAGGGGACCGGAAATGAGCGGAACCAAGTCAATGTCAATAGTTTCGTACAGCGGGCTAGGCGACCTCGAACGCGTCGACAAGCCACGTAAATGCGGACTGTGCGGCGCGTACATCGAGCCTGAGGAGTGGCACATTCGTTCATACCACTACCCCGAGGGGCAGAAGCGAAGGTCACCGTTCACGTCGTGCATGCCCTGCTCGGACGTGATCAAATGGGCCGCCGCCGGGGGCTACGAGGAAGGCGGGCTCGTGAACTCGTGGACCGCCGACGGCTGGGCTTTCGCATGCGAGGTGCAGCCGTCTCGCCCCGAGCACTACCGGGCGCAGTCGGCGGCGAAGGCCTACCGCGAGCGCCGAGAAAAGCAGCTCGCAGACGAGTGGGAACGCGGCAGGAAAGGAGCCGACCGTGGAAATGCTGGATGACTGGCGTCGCAAGTCGCGCGGGAAGGTAAAGTGCTCGCTTTGCGGCACTACCATCTCGAAAGGCGTCGAATACCACGTATCGAAAAACGTTTACGACGGGTGCATTTACGAATGGAAAGAGTGCCCGGACTGCTCAGCAATCGCCAGATACTTCTACGAGCGCAACTGGAAATATCTGGACGACTGCGGCTACACCGCCGACGACGTCGACGAAATGTGCCTCGATGCTTTTGCAGACGGCGTTGACCCCGCCCTGAGAATCCGCGAGGCCCAGGTGATGTGGGCCTATCTGAAGCGACGTGGACTGGAGGATCACACATGACCTGGTTCAAAGTTGACGACTCTTTCTGGTCGCATCCTAAAGTGCTGGCTGTTTCGTCGGCGGCGGTCGGCCTTTGGGTGCGCGCCGGTTCCTATTGCGCGCAGCATGTCACGGATGGATTCCTCGCGGATTCCGCAGGGACACTTTTCGGACGGGATTTTGACACGCTCGCAGACGAGCTTGTCGAGGCTGGACTGTGGCTTAAAACTGACGGTGGCTATCAGTTTCATGAATGGACGGAGTATCAGCCGTCGAAAGAGTCGGTAGTCCAGAAAAGGGCGGCAGACCGCCAAAGAAAAGCTAAAGCGCGAGGAAAACGAGCGGCTGTCCTCGCGGATTCCGCGGGGACTCCGAACGGAGTCGCGTTGGAATCCGTTCTACCCGACCCGACCCGACCATATATAAGTATTACTTCTAAAGAAGTAATACGTTCGAAATCCGCTGACACGGACCAGAAACCGAAAAAGCCACAAAAAACACCCGCCTCCAAGCCGGAACCTGAAGTGCGCGAGGACGTCAAGGCTGTGATCGAAGCCTTCCAGGCATCGCTCGACGCCCGAGGGGTCAAACGCGGCCGAGTCACGAAAGCCTGGCGAGACGCGGCTCGCCTCATGCTCGACCGCGACGGGCGCACCGTCGAACAAGTCCAGCGCTGCTGCCAATGGCTCGCACACGACCCGTTCTGGCGCAAGAACGTCCTTGCCCTGCCGAAGCTTCGCGAGCAGTACGACCGGCTGCGCCTGACGGCCGAGTCCGAGCGGACGCCTCGCAAGCGGCTTGCCGTCCAGGACGACGAGTACGCCTGGCTCGACGCACGAGGCGGGATCGCCTCATGAGGGCCTACGCCGACGCCGGGCTGGAACGCGCCGTCATCGGCGCGGCCATGGCAGGCCCGACTGCCCGCGAAGACCTCCTCGCGGTGCGTCCCGAGCACTTCGTCGATCCCCGGCACGCCGCCGTGTGGAGCCTGATTTGGGCGATGGACAGGCAGGGTGAGGCCCCGACGCCGCAGACGGTCGCCGCCAGCCTCGACCGGATTCCCGCGCGGCTGCGCACCGGGATTGACCCGGTATGGGTCTTCGACGCGTATACGGCCGGGACCCCTGCAACGTCAGCAGCGGTTTTCGCCGATCGCCTGGTCAATCTCGCCGGGATGCGCCGCCTTGCGGACGCGTTGTCGCGGGCAGGACAGCTTGTCGAGGGGGTTTCCGACGCGTCGGAGGCTCTGGAGCTTGTGCGCGGCGAGATCGACTCCGCTCAGCCAGACGCCCGCGTCGGCGGCATGATCGGCGACGACATCGATGAAACTCTCGCTTCGCTTGCCGCGCCCCAAGCGATCTACGAGACTCCGTGGGAGTCTTTGAACGGCATCATCCGCGGGTGGAGGCCTGGCGGGCTGTACGTGATCGGGGCGCGTCCCGGCGCCGGGAAGACCATTGCGGGAGTTCAAGCAGCGCTAGCCTTGGCCAATATCGGACCGGTCGCATTGAACAGCCTCGAGATGGGCCGCCGCGAAATTCACGCCCGCATCCTCGCGAACCGGACCGGGATCTTGCTCGGCAAACTGTTCGGCACCACGAGGCATTTTCGCGGCTTGTCGCGGGAGGAAGAGGCGGCCATCGTCCGCGAGCTCGACGAACTGCGCGCCCTGCCGCTGTCGATTGACGACCGATCCAGCGTGAGCGTCGCCGACGTGCGGGCCCACGCCCGCAGCCTCACCCGCCACGGCAAGCTCGCCGGCGTGGTCGTGGACTATCTCCAGCTCATGACCGGACAGGCCGGGGACCGGCGTCCGCGCCACGAGATCGTCGCGGACCAGTCGCGGCAGCTGAAGATGCTGGCCAAGGACCTCGACTGCCCTGTGATCGCCCTTTCCCAGCTCAACAGGGCGTCTGAGACGCGGGATTCTCGCGCCCCTTCGCTCGCGGATCTTCGCGAGTCCGGGGCGATCGAGCAGGACGCCGACGCGGTGCTGCTGCTGCACATGCCCGAGCACATGGGCGATGCCGGGGTGCGCGAGCCGATGCTGGATCGGCTGACCATCACCGTCGCGAAAAATCGCCAAGGCCCTCAGGGCAGGGTCACTCTCGCCCGCAACGCTGCCTTCGCTTCCCTGGATGACATTCCTGGGCAAACCGACAACAACATTTACTGAAAGGAAACCACTCATGACAGCCACCGTCACCGTCACCGGCAACGTCGGGCAAGACCCGCAGATCCGGTACACGCAGAGCGGGAAGGCCGTGTGCACGCTCAGCGTGTGCGCGACTCCCCGCCGCCAGAATCGGCAGACCCAGGAGTGGGATGACGACGGCGAACCCGTCTGGTTGAAGATCGACTTTTGGGACGGCGACGCCGAGACCGTCGCCGACGCGGTCAAGCGCGGCAACCGCGTCAGCCTCGCCGGCACCCTCGCTGTCGACGCTTGGACGGGGCAGGACGGGCAGCGCCACGAGAGCCTCGTGCTCCGCCACCCAAGGTTCCTGGGCATCGTCCCCAAACCGAGAAACACTCGCGAGAGCACACAGAAGCCAGCCTCGAAGGCGCACAGACCCGAACCCTACCCCGGTAGCGTCCAGCCCGAGAACACGGCCCAGAACGGCACACAGCAGCTCCCCGGATCGTGGGAATCGCCGGCCCGTCAACCGTACGACCAAGAAGCCCCCTTCTAAGCCGAAAGGAAAACTACAATGGAATACACGATGATCCTCCCCGGCGAACCCCAAGGCCGACTCTGGGACGGGCGCGGCCGCGAATGGGAACGCTGGTTCGACGGCTTCTGGCGGCTAGCAGGCCCCGACGACATGTGCCCCACCAGCTGGAGAAACCTCCTCAAATCAGAAGGCACACTCTATGACGCCCCGCCCCAGGAATACACGTGGAAGGATGTCGCCGCCAACCACGCCTACTTCGCCGAGATCGACATCCTCGACGACGGGAACGACCCCCTCCGTGTCAAAGGGCTATTCACCTCCGTCGACGGGGAAAGCCTCACATCCGCATCCGGGAAAATCTACAAGCGAGGTGAAGCAATCGTCGTTTCCCTCCGCGAGTACGGGAACGAAGAATACAAAGCCCTCGCCCAGAAAGTCCTCGAAATCTACATGCCCGGCTACTTCGAAATCAACGTCGCTGAAGACGGCGAGGAAGCGGACAAACACGCCCTAAACAAGCTAGAGCAACTTCAAAAAGAACTCCAAGCATCATTGAATGCCGGGGAGAAAGGGACAGAGAAGTGACTACAAGCAAGCAAGTTAAAGACTGGCTTCAGCTCACAATCGATCGGCGGGCAGGCAGAACCGGCCCGCAGCAGGAAGCCGAAGAAGCCTGCGCACGCCGAGCAATCGAGCTCATATTCGAGCATGAGACACTCGTACGACGCCTAAATGACATCTATAATCCATATAATTTCCCGCCGGAAGCCACATGGGACGCACTCGACGTCGACGAAGCATTAGCGGATCTCCGCGACCTGCAAAAGGACTACCCGTGCAAAGCGGAGGAAGCCTAATGATCACGATCAACGAGGTCCGCAGCGAACTCCGCCGTGCCGTCGAATACGGGGAGAGCCTACGTGCGATCAGCCCCGAGCACGACCGAGCTCTCGAGTGCGCTCACCGCACCCTGGAAATCGTGGACGAGTACGAAAAGCTTGTACGGCGAGTGCTTAACCTGCAAGTCCCCAGTGGCA
>ERZ772971.22-NODE-22-length-98891-cov-10.454237_pt1 | contig 98891 bp, 86 predicted proteins | sample MGYA00511943_ERZ772971 | MGnify/ENA primary metagenome ERZ772971 (study PRJEB29015, sample SAMEA2737929) | human oral metagenome | biome: human oral; feature: human-associated habitat; material: dental | place: China | collected 2144 ... | reverse complement strand
GTGGTTTATTATTCATCTCACATTCGTTCGATGAATCGCTGCTAAAGCAATACAACTAAATAGGGATACTTCGCCTTGAGCAAAGTATCCCGTAAATTATCAGTCAAACTCATAAAACATCAAAGACACCAATTACTCGTGGCGGTTATCTGACAGTCTAGGCAGGTCTCCTGGCTAACGGCATATATTATCACGCCTTCCCACATTACGAATGCAGTGGCATCTGTGTTTTAACCGTTTACAGTGACGAGTTCGCACAGGATTTGCACCTGTTTCCCTTTTCACCGGAAACGCTCAAGCCTTTGATATATAGGTATCAAAGTGAGAACTTTCCCGGCACCTAAACAGATATTAAGTTGTTTATATTTATATATAAATAATATCATTTCTATGACAATTTTGCAATCATTTTGTGAAGTAATCGCTAAATTTGAACCACGTAAAAAGCCCTCCAAAATTGGAGAGCTTTGCTTCTCATGTGTATAGGTCAAATTAGTCAATCTTGTATTTACTCTTGAACTTCTCAACACGTCCACCACGGTTGATGAACTTCTGCTGACCTGTAAAGAACGGATGGCACGCTGAGCAAACTTCCAGTCTTAGCTCCGGCTTAGTAGACTTAGTTACAAATGTGTGTCCGCATGCGCAAGTTACTTTACATTCCACATAATCAGGATGGATTCCTTCCTTCATGCTTGTACCTCTTTCCTGCTCAGGTCTCCCCGTGCATATATTTACTGACTATTACAGCTTTACTATTGTATCACAGCAATAAACACTGTGCAAGATAGCAATTAGAAAAATACTATATATATTTGCTCCCAGCCTCCAAACCCTTACTATTTCGACTTCTTGGCAAATACGATCCTGTCTCTCTGAGCCAAATCCCTAAGCACTCTTATCGACGTAAATTCACCGTTTCTCGATAAAAGTCCGCTCACAGCTTCGCCCTGATCGTGACCTATTTCGAGCAGTAAAACACCGCCCTTTTTCAGGTGACTGCCTACTCCGCTTACAATTCTCTCATAGAAATCCAGTCCGCTTTCTCCTCCGTCAAGCGCCGAAAGCGGCTCATGCTCGCAGACTTCCTTCTGTAGTGTCGGTATTACTGAAGACTTGATGTACGGCGGGTTGGAGATAATCATGTCGAACTTCTGCTTGTGAAAGTGTTTATTAAATGGTTTGAAAAGGTCGCCCTGCTCAAACTTCATAGATTTAGCAAGGCCATGCTTTTGTGCATTCTCCTTGGCTACTTTGATTGCCCCTTCACTGATATCAGAGCAGGTCACGTTCACTTTGTTTGCTATCCTGGCAAGCGAAACACCGATTGCACCGCTGCCCGTACAAAGATCTAGAATATCCCATTCCTTGCGCTTAACATCCATGTCCTCTCCGCGAAGAGAACCGGTGTTTATAATCTCCAGCGCGTCCTCAACCAGCGTCTCCGTGTCCTGTCTTGGAATGAGCACATTTTCGTTCACTATGAACTCAAGACCCATGAATTCCTGACATCCCATGATGTACTGAACGGGCTCACCCTTGCTCCGCCTATCGATTAGCTCAAAATACTTATCGCAAAGTCTATCCTGAAGTACTTCCTGATACTCTAGGATGATTTTTGAAAAAGGAATGTCCATCATGTAGCAGTATAGAATTTTGCAGTCTCGCGTCGCATCAGCAATATCGCTGTCCATGAGCTGCTTTTCGCCCATGGTTAACATCTCTTTGACTAATAGACTCATTCTTTATTTCCTTCTCGCTCTATATGCCTTTCCTCAATCAAATTTGCATCCTTATCGCAAATGCCCTCAATATAAGGCGTGTCCTTTGGTACTAGAACCGCCTTCATTGAAGCGATTGCAACCTCCAGCTGCTCGTTCGTAGGTTCCTTTGTCGTGAGTTTCTGAAGCAGGATTCCGGGCATGCTCATCATCTTTACAAGCCTTCCGTCGCTTCTTCCCGCCCACTTGAGCACCTCATATGAAAGTCCTGCAACCACCGGTATCAAAACGATTCTGGACAAAATTCTCATCAGCAAGTTCGGCCAGCCGAGCAAAGAGAACAAAATCAGACTTATCACCATTACAAACATCAAAAAACTCGTTCCACATCGTGGATGCAATGTGTAAAAAGTCTGTGCATTCTCAGGTGTAAGCTCAAGCCCGTTCTCAAAGCAGTGAATCGTCTTATGCTCCGAGCCGTGATACTGAAAGGTTACACGAATGTCCTCCATCTTACTTATCAAAAGTATATAGCCTATGAACATCAAAATTCTCAAAAGTCCCTCAGCCAAATTGAGCAGAATATGGCTCTTCGTCACCTTGCCGAGCAGATTTACAAGCACGGTCGGAAAGAGAACGAAGGCCAGCACGCTGACAGCTATCGCTATCAAAACCGAGCAGTAAATCATAAGGTTCCAAATGGCATTTTCTCCGAAGTGCTTGACAAGCCATGACTCCAATTTGCCCGGCTTTACCTCTTCAGCAGCCTCAGTACCTTCCTCATCCATCGTATACGCCTCGAGCACATCTGCAGAATAGATAAGCGTCTTCATTCCGATAACCATGGAACTGAAAAACGAAACCACCCCTCGCACTATAGGAATCTTGGCCCAGCGTCCGACAGCCTTTATAGGCTGAGTCTTTATGTGAATTCGACCGTCAGGAACACGCATCGCAATAGCCATGCGGTCTGTACCACGCATCATGACGCCGCCCATTACCGCCTGTCCACCTATAGAGGTAGGGCAAGCATCCTTCAAAAAAATCTTACTTAAATCCATTAAATCCCCTTACATGTATTTCTTTTGGTCTTGTCCCAAGATCTTCTTAATAACCTGAATAAAGTTCTTGTTATTCGTCGTGTTCGCCAAATTATCTATGATAATCTCCGAAACCTCATGCGGATTTATATTTGATAGAGCTCTCCTCATCGTCCATATAGCCTCAAGCTCCGACTGAGTCATGAGAAGATCCTCTCGCCTTGTGCCCGACTTGTTCAAATCGAATGCAGGGAAGATTCTCTTTTCGGAGAGCTTGCGATCAAGGTGCAGCTCCATATTACCTGTACCCTTGAATTCCTCGTATATAACATCGTCCATTCTGGAGCCCGTCTCAACAAGAGCAGTGGCAAGTATTGTGATGCTACCACCCTCCTCGACATTACGAGCAGCTCCAAAGAACTTCTTAGGCTTGTAAAGCGCACTCGGATCAAGACCACCGGAAAGCGTTCTTCCCGAAGTCGGCTCAACCAAGTTGTACGCTCTTGCAAGCCTGGTGATACTATCCAGCAAAATTACTACATCCTTCTTGTGTTCAGCCAGTCTCTTCGCTCTGGCGAGCACCATCTCCGCAACTTTGACGTGATGCTGCGGCCTCTCATCAAAAGTGGAATATATTACCTCACCGCTGCTAAGCGAGCGTTTCATATCCGTTACTTCCTCAGGTCGCTCATCTACAAGGAACACTATTAGTTCAACATCGGGGTGATTTTGCTCTATGCTGTTTGCGATTCTCTTTAGAAGTGTTGTCTTGCCGGCCTTTGGCGGCGCTACTATAAGGCCTCTCTGACCTTTTCCTATAGGGGAAATCAGGTCTATAAGTCTCATGGAAAGGTCCTTTGATGTCCTCTCAAGCGTTAGTCTCTCTTGAGGGAATATCGGCGTCAAATCCTCAAAATCCGGTCTCTTTATTGCAAGTCCCGGCTCATCGTCATTTACAGTCTTAACATAAAGCAGTGCGCCAAATCTCTCGCCATCGTTCGGAAGCCTTGAAATTCCACACACCTTATCACCGGTCTTCAGGTTGAATCTTCTGATCTGAGTAGGTGAAACGTAGATATCCTTGTCGCTTGTCAGGAAATTGTTGAATCTCAAAAATCCAAAGCCATCCTCAGCAATCTCAAGAATTCCGCAAACCTCGGGTCTCGGTCTCGAATCGCGTATTTCCTTTGCTGTGAGCTTTTGTTCGGCATCCGCATCGACAGTCTCAGGTTCATCAATCTTAGGCTCAAGATTTTCCAAAGAAGTATCATCTATCTGATTCGGTTTAGACTCCTCTGTCTCAGCCTCCACAGCTTGAATCTCTCCAAGTTCCTCAGACTTAACCTTACGCGGTCTTCCCCTCTTTCTAGGAGCAGGCACTCTATCTTCCTCCGCAAGCTTTTCCTCTAGTGTATTGTTTTCAACCAAAATTTTACTCTTTGCCATAAATCAAAACCTGGGCTTACGCCACCCTTTCCTAAATATAACCACACTTTGTAAGTAAGAACCTGACATATTCTTTGCTTTTCTCTTCAAATCTTTGTTTGTCTCTCCAATACCCTGCCACATAAATAATTCTGCCTTAAATTTTGCTCGGACAAAATGCCACACTCCTGTCACGGCATACCTGTTTACATATATTAAACTAAAATAAAATTATCCGGGAACATACGGTCTGAATTGACCTACAGAAAGTAATAATATGATTCTTAATTATAGTACATTTGCCACCAAAATGTAACCCCAAATTTCAAGTTCCGCCTTAGCAAAATTTCAAGTTTCACCTTAGTGAAAGACAAGAGCTGCCCCACCAAAGCGAAAAAACTTCGCCCATCCGGAACAGCTCTTTAAATTAAATTCTATTATACTGCATGTTTACTACATGCCATGACGCCTAAAATCTGCGCTTCTTATTAAAATTCAGCGCTCTTTGGCGTTCTTGGGAACGGTATTACATCTCTGATGTTGCTTACGCCTGTCAAGTACATCACCATTCTCTCAAAACCAAGTCCGTAGCCGGCGTGCTTAACACCTCCGTACTTACGAAGATCCAGATACCAGCCGTAATCCTCTGCTTCAAGACCAAGTTCCTTCATCCTGCTTTTAAGAACGTCAAGACGCTCCTCCCTCTGGCTTCCGCCGATGATCTCACCAACGCCCGGAACGAGAAGGTCGCAAGCAGCAACCGTTTTGTTGTCATCGTTTATCCTCATATAGAAGGCTTTGATATCCTTAGGATAATCTGTTACGAACAGTGGCTTCTTGAAAATCTCCTCTGTTAAATAACGCTCATGTTCTGTCTGAAGGTCGATTCCCCATTCTACCGGATATTGGAACTCCTTGCCCGACTTCTTAAGAAGCTCAACAGCCTCAGTATAAGTAACCCTGCCAAAGTTTGAAGAAACAATGCCATGTAAACGCTCTAGCAGTCCCTTATCAACAAATTTGTTGAAGAACTCCATCTCCTCAGGCGCATGCTCAAGCACATAGTTGATTATGTACTTAACCATAGCCTCTGCAAGCTGCATGTTATCTTCAAGGTCAGCAAAAGCAATCTCAGGCTCTATCATCCAAAACTCTGAAGCATGTCTTGCTGTGTTTGAATTCTCAGCACGGAATGTAGGTCCAAATGTGTAGATGTTTCTGAAAGCCATAGCGTAAGCCTCACCCTCGAGCTGTCCGCTTACTGTAAGACCTGTGTGCTTTCCGAAGAAATCCTGGCTGTAATCTATCTGACCCTCTTCAGTTCTTGGAATATTATCTAAATCTAACGTTGTAATCTGGAACATCTCGCCGGCACCCTCAGCATCACTACCTGTGATAATTGGTGTGTGAGTGTAAACGAAGTTCTGATCCTGGAAGAACTTATGAATAGCATAAGCCGAAATTGATCTCACACGGAAAACCGCTGAGAATAGGTTACTTCTTGGTCTTAGATGAGCAATCTCACGCAAAAACTCTACTGAATGACGCTTCTTCTGAAGTGGATAATCCGCATCAGCATCTGCTTCAATCAAAACCTCCTCAGCCTTAATCTCAAACGGCTGCTTCGCATCAGGTGTAAGCTCAAGCCTTCCTCTTACGCAAAGCGCAGCTGAAACCTTAGCCTTGCCTATCTCATCAAAATTGGCAAGCTTATCCGCCTCATAAACTATCTGAACAGGGGTGAAAAAGCTACCGTCATTCAGCTCGATAAACCCGAATTTATTGGAATTTCGATTAGTTCTTACCCAACCTCTAACCGTAACTTCCTTGCCCGCATATTCTGCTGTGTTTCTGTGTAATTCTCTTAGCTGAATTGACTCCATATCTTTCCATCCTTTTAATTTATTTGATTATATCGTTCATCAAAGCATCTTAGAATCAAAAAATCCCACTTTGCATGACAAACATCCAATCAGTGGGATTTATTATAGCACAAAAGCAAGGGGCCTGCAATTTTATCGAGTATTAGAACAACTTCATTTCACCTTCATTTTTTTCTTGGTTACAAAGTCTATGTCTAACCGGTTATTTAATCATCAAAATATTGTAATAACAATACATATTACAGGATTAATTTAGGATTCATAAAATACTCTTAAAAATATAGTTAAATTACATAATACTGTTGAGTTTTCAATGAAAATATAACACCCTATTAATAAATCCTTGTTAACCGTTTACTCACACTCTATATTTTGGGGACTACTTACTATGGCTATTATTATGACGATATTTGTATTGATATTATTAACCCTATATACTTTTACAACTTGTCTATTAATGCTATCCCTGATAATTATGTTTATATATAACTACATATCGCGACGTTCCACGATAATTAGTTCTAGAATATAGCATAGTGTTGTATCTGTATATGAAAGTGAACTTTGATGCAATATATGCTCCCTGAGTTTTATGTACATAGATACTGCTTTTGCATGATAGTGCCGTAGAATATGGATCTGAAGATGAAATAAAACTGAGGGCTGTAGATAAAAAGCCTAGAGCATCCCCAGGAACTCCCCCCATAGCTTTGCTCATTATCCACACTAAAACACCTGTCGCAAAACTTGATACAGCCCTTCTCAGATCTATATCAGCAATATTTTCATTTGAATAGTACTTACTATAGCTCGAACCACTTCCATAATCCGGATTGCCCTTGAAATAAACGGAAGAACCTATTCTTTTAATATTAGCGTTATTATTATCATAGGAGATTTCAATGGGAACACCATCTACGACTATTCTTCCGTCTTTATATATCTCAAGTACATTTGTAATATTATTCTCCTTTTCTACGATTCTAAAAACATCCTTTTCTTTATTTCTGTCGAGAATCACAATATTGTTTTCAATGTCTCCATATCTTACAGTGTATTCTTTAAATATTTTCTTTGATATGTTTACTTCTTTGACCTGTCTAATTTCTCCAAACTGTTTAATTTCTTCATCATATTTTGCGTTTTCTTTTGCTAAGATTGCATAATTATGAGCAGACTCCTCCATTGCAAAAATAGATTGAAATTGTAAAAGAAAAATACATAGTATTAGAGAACATATACCCATTATTTTGACGAATATTTTTTTCATTTTCATCACCTTTTATTTTATTCACAAATTCTAACATAATGTCTCTTTAATATTTATCTGATTACCCACATTGGTTCCACCGCCTTTTAAATATACTTATATAAATTCCCCATTAAATTCTATATATGTAAAATATATAAAATTTTTTAAAAAGCTACCCCTATCTTTTTCTATTGATAGATTATGTGATACATAACCGGATATTTTATAATCAATATTATGGACACGGCTATATTTGCAACATTATATATTTTAGAAGGATGCATAACTATTAAGAAATACACAGCAATAGTCAACACAACTAGAGCCATATCAATCATTATCATCCCAATAAAGAGCTTCTTATCTGCCTGTTTGTTCCTTAGCCTGCGCCACTCACATGCAATATTACCTAATGAAACCATAGAGAAAAACCAATTAAAATAAGCTAATTGACCCCTAAAGAAAATTAAGCATATAATTAGTGTTATAGAATATAAAAAACCTACGTATTTTCTAAATCTACCATGTTTCACCTCTTCCATAATTTATCTCACCCTTTTCATTTGCGTTCCATTAAGCTTATTATCTTTCTATGTATTATTATTAATAATCATTAAAGTATATATCTTAATAACATAACTACAATAAGAATATTACTTAGCTTTTTCTATTTCCTTAAATAGAATCCAGTAGCTAATCGGAAGCGTCACTATCAGTATTATCGCAATCGCCCTAGTTACATACAGGTATTGACTGCTTTGACTCAAACTACCCAGCAATTGTAGTATTGCCGCTGTTATTGCTATTATAAAATTTGGTATCAAAACGCATATCAATAAGGATTTATTGACTATACTTTTATGCTTTACGACTAATTCTATAATTATAAGTCCTGATACTAATGAACTCATAAAAAAAGCTTGTGATGCTAAGGTTATCGAATCATTTTTAAACATCCATATGAGTAACAATGAGAACGCAATCCCCACATACTTCCCAAACATTTTATCAAGTTTTTTTAAAATACTCATTGATATACCGCCTTTCTATTACCCTATTCAAAAAGATATTAGAATAGATATCTTAATGACATACCTACAATAAAACCGGCAACAAATATTAATGCATATTGGAAGAACTTTTTCCTACTCATTAGAACCACCACCTATCTACCTTGATAATATACCCTATATTCAGAAAAATCAAGTTTTTTTGTAGAGCTATGATATAATATCAGATAGAAGGATTTTACTAGGTTTAGCTAATAAACGATAAGGCATTCAAAATATTGAAAAATGCATATCTTATTTGAAAGTTGAGGTACTAAATTGCTCTTTATTGAAATACTTATGGGCGCTGCTATCTTGTATCTGTTTTCAATGCTTTCAATTCTTTTTCACGAACTTGGGCATTTATCAGGATATAAAATTACAACTAAATCTAATGATTGGGTTATTCAACTGGGAATAGGAAAAGAACTTTTTCATATTAAGCGTCTAAGATGTCATGCGATTCCTATTGCTGGTGCGTTTTTATTTGAGTATAGCCTAAAAACCAAAAAAGAACAGTTATTAATGTCTTTCGGCGGACCAATGTTTACAGCAATATTACTTATTCTATTATTTATTTTACAAAGACATCCACTTGGATATATTTCAAATGATATTATTGTTTGGATACGTAATTACAATTTATGGGCGCTATTTTTTACGCTTATTCCAATGAAATACCCGGCTTGTTTAGGAATTGATGATGTTAAGGTTAGCGATGGAAAGGCTATACTGCATGCATTACGCAATAACAATAAAGATACAAAAAGATAATAAAATACCGAGTTTATGCACCAAAAAACGCTACCTTTCGGTAGCGTTTTGATTTTACGATACATTCAGCCTATGCCAGTGCCGCCGTAATGATTGCCATTGTGTAGATCTCCTCTGCATTGCAACCGCGTGATAGGTCGTTGATAGGAGCATTCAGACCCTGAAGAATTGGTCCATATGCATCAAATCCGCCAAGTCTCTGAGCAATCTTGTAGCCGATGTTTCCTGCTTCGATTGAAGGGAAGATGAACGTGTTGGCCCGTCCTGCAACCTTTGATCCCTTGCACTTTGTCTCTGCAACAACAGGCGATACCGCCGCGTCAAACTGTAACTCACCGTCGATAGCCATTTCCGGAGCCATTTCCTGAGCCTTGATTGTAGCATCGTGTGAAAGCTTAACAGTGCCGCCCTTTCCTGAACCCTTTGTTGAAAAGCTTAGGATTGCAACCTTAGGGTCGATGTCGAAAATCTCAGCAGTCTTTGCTGTCTCAACTGCAACCTCAGCTAGCTTTTCTGCTGCTGTATATGTTACATTTCCTTCCTTGTCAACTGTGTCCTGATAATCTATGTTGATTGCGCAGTCACCCATAGCGAGTCGCTCGTCCCCGCGAACCATGATAAAGCATGAGCTTACAAGGTGTGCACCCGGCTTTGTCTTAATCAGCTGAAGTGCCGGTCTTACAGTGTCAGCTGTTGAGTATGTAGCTCCTCCGAGAAGGCAATCAGCCTTGCCCATCTTAACCAGCATAGTTCCAAAGTAGTTTCCGTGGCTTAGCATTTCGCGAGCTTCATCCTCTGAAAGCTTGCCCTTGCGAAGCTCCACCATCTTTGTAACCATTGCATCCATATCCGCATAGTTCTTAGGATCGAGAATTTCGCATTTTGAAAGGTCATATCCCTTAGCCTTTGCCGCCTCATCAAACTCAGCCTGAGTTCCTACCAGGATAACCTTTAAAATGTTCTGTTTTGTCAGCTTCTCTGCCGCATCCATAACTCTCTGATCCGGTCCGTCCGGAAGCACGATTGTGCGAGGTGTTTCCTTTAGCTTGTCGATTAACTTATCAAAAATATTCACTTTGATTCCTCCCATCAAATGTTAGTTAAATTCATACCCAACTATTTTATCACAAATCCACTCGGCATTCAAACGCACGAAGCCTATTTCTTGTATACTTGAACGCTCTTCAATTCCGTCCATCAAAGCTCGACCTTATCGATAATGCCTTTTAGCTTGGAAATCGTCACGCCGTAATTCGTAACCGGAATTCCGGCAGCCTTTGCCTTATCTATGCGGCTCAAAACATGAGCTCTGTTGAACATACAGCTTCCGCACATGATTATGAGGTCGTAATCCAGCTCTTCAGGGAAGTCCAATCCCCTCGAAAAATCTATTCTCATATTTCCGTATTTCTTTCTCAGCAAAGCCGGAATCTTCACCCTGCCTATATCCTCTTCGAGCGGCGCATGGGTGCATGCCTCTGAAATCAAAACCTTGGAGTTCTCGTTTAAGGAGTCGATTGCAGCAGCGCCTTTTACCAGTTCGTCTATATCTCCTTTTGATCTTGCCATCAAAATGGAAAATGATGTTATATTCGATTCCGCCGGCTTTAGCGCGTAAACCTCACCAAACACTTGAGAGTCTGTGATTATGAGCTGTGGAGGTCCTTTCAGAAGTTCGAGTGTCCTTTGCATGTCCTCAGTCTTACATGATGTAAGGCTACATCCCAAATCGAGAAGCGCTCTTATCGTCTGAACCTGAGGAAGAATCAGCCTTCCCTTAGGTGCCTGAATGTCCTGTGGCATGACGAGCAAAACCGATTCGCCCCCGGAAAGAAGACCTTCGAGCAGCGGTCTATCCCCGCTGACGCCCTTTGCTGCTTCTCTTATCGCTTCCAATACCGCCTCCTTTTCGAAGGCAATGTATCCGCTTGGAAGTTCTGTATTTGCTATCGCATCGTCTAATTGAGAACCATTGAAAACCTTGATTATAGGCTTTTTTCGCGCGCTTAAAATTGAGAGAAGTCTCTTGTTTTCCTCGCCCCTCTCAACGTAGATATATATATCACACTCGTCGAGAACCTTGCTCGTGCGCTGCATTCTCTTCATGCCGAGCTCGCTATCATCCTCAAAACCTGCAGTATCTATAAGTGTCGATGCTCCAACACCTCGAATTTCCATAGGCTTGTAGACTGGGTCTGTCGTGGTTCCTCTGACCTCTGAGACAAGCGACACACTTTGATCGCTGAGAAGGTTCAAAAGTGTGGATTTTCCGGAATTCGTGTCCCCGAATATTCCTATATGTACGCGATTTGCCTTAGCAACGCCCTCTCCCTTAAAATCTAAAATCTCTTTCTCCATCTTCAATCTTCTTTAGGAACTTCCTCGTCTTTTCAACAACAACAGGGTTTGTTATGGTCTTCATCGATTCTTCAATGACCTGATTTCCCTTTTCCTTTATCTCTTCGTCACCGTAATCTTCGATATATTCCTTTAGGGTTATCAAAGCGTTCGGATGACAGCAGTTCACTATCTGTCCGCTCTTTAGAAGGCTCATGAATCTGTCTCCTGTTCTTCCCTCTCTGTAGCAGGCTGTGCAGAAGCTTGGCACATGGCCCAGCTCAAGCAGCCAGTCGACAACGTCTTTTAACGGTCTTGAGTCGGAGACGTCAAACTGTGCAGATTCTTCTTCAATATCTTTGATGTATCCTCCGACAGCTGTCTTTGATCCTCCTGAAATCTGACTGACGCCAAGCTCTAGAGCCTTGCGTCTCATCTCTACACCTTCTCTTGTCGATATAATCATTCCTGTATAAGGGACGGAGATTCTTATTAGTGCAATTAGCTTTTCGAAAATCTCATCATCCAGTGCATTCGTAAAGTCATTTGTATCAATATCATCAGCCGGACAGATTCTCGGCATTGAGATTGTGTGTGGTCCAACACCGAACTTTGCTTCAAGGTGCTCTGCATGCATCAAAAGTCCTACGAGCTCATAGTGATAGCTCTCCAGTCCGTAGAGAACTCCAAGTCCTACGTCGTCTATGCCTCCCTCCATGGCTCTATCCATCGCCTCCGTGTGGTATGCATAGTTTGACTTCGGTCCTGTCGGATGCTGACGCTCGTAGTTTTCCTTGTTGTATGTTTCCTGAAATAGGATGTAGGTTCCGATTCCTACTTCCTTGAGCTTGCGGTAGCTCTCCACATCCGTTGCCGCGATGTTCACATTAACTCTTCTAATTGAGCCGTTTCTGTGCTTTGTTGCATAGATGGTCTTGATGCTCTCAAGTACATAATCCAGTGGATTGTTCACCGGATCCTCGCCAAGTTCAAGTGCGATTCTCTTGTGTCCCATGTCCTGAAGTGCTATAACCTCTGCACGAATCTCGTCCTGTGTCAGCTTAAGTCTAGGGATATTCCTGTTCTTAGCGTGGTACGGACAGTATACGCATCCGTTTATGCAGTAATTTGATAGGTAAAGCGGTGCAAACAGCACGATACGGTTTCCGTAGAAGCGAGTTTTTATATCTCTCGCAATCTGCTTCATCTCCGCCATGATTTCTTCGTTTTCACTGTGTAGAAGTACGGAAGCCTCTCTATGTGTAAGCCCCTTCAGGTTCTTAGCCTTTTCCAAAAGCTTTCTCTGAAGCTCGATATTATCCTTGTTTTCTCTTCCGTATTCAATCGATGAAATAATCTCGGCGTCATTGATAAATTCCTCTGCCTTGCTGCTCTTTGCATCGTATTTTATGGCTTTTTCATTCTTTATTTCATTCACTATAGTCACCCCTGTCCATCACCAGCTCTGAGCCGATGCCTTCAATTATTTTGCCCAGCTGTTTCAGATTTTCTGCCGCCTCAACCTCAAAACAAGCCTTATCATTATATAAATTGTATTCTCTGCGTCTATATGTCGGTGTAAGGTTCGGCATATACACGTTTGCTGCAACCTCTATCGCTCTGTCTCGAGCCGTCTTTGATAGCGTTGCAAGCGAAGTAGTCGCCGGAATATTTGCATGTGGGAACATTATCCTCAAAACAGCCAAAATAAAGACTGTAAGCTCAGCCGACCCGCTCGCCTCGTTCTCAAATGGCGTTCCGGTAGCCGGAACAAATGGTCCTATCCCAATCATCTCCGGATTTAGCTTTCGTAAAAACAAAAGATCTTCCGCGATGTTTTCTTCAGTCTGATGCGGACTTCCGACCATGATGCCCGAGCCTGTCTGATATCCCAGTTTCTTAAGATCCTCCAGCATGTGCAATCTGAAATCCTGATCCATATCGCTCGGATGAAGCATGTAGTAGTGCTCCTTGTTTCTGGTCTCGTGTCTGAGAAGGAACCTGTCCGCCCCTGCTTCCTTATATGCCTTAAGCGTCTCAAAAGATTTTTCCCCGACCGAAAGCGTAATCGCAGTCTGCGGATTAATCTTCTTGATTTCTTTGATTATCTCTATGAGTGTCTCGTCTGAAAACCCCGGATCCTCTCCGCCCTGTAAAACAAAGCTCTTAAATCCTAGACTTGTACCAAATCTAACCTGCTCAAAGATTTCATCTTCACTGAGCCTATACCTCTTCGCATTGAGATTTGATCTTCTGATACCGCAGTAGTAGCAATCGTTTCCACAATAGCTCGAGATTTCTATGAGCCCTCGCACATACACCTTGCGGTGAAAGTTCTTTATATGTATTTCCTTTGATACCTGAAAAAGCTCGTCCTCTATCAGCTCCCTATTCTTCAGGAGCTCGACAAACTCAGCCTTTTCGAGAGTTCGATCTGTCTGTAATTTGCGAAGCAGCATCAAAATATAGTCTTTTTTATTGTTTTGTATCATACTGCCTCCTATACACATATTGATTACCCTACGAATAGGAATTATAACATATTTATTGCATCATAAAACCCCGTCACGGGGCAAAATTTTGATAAAAGTTCAAAGCGGGATAAACATTAGGGCATTGTTGTACATTAGGGCATTGTGTGATTGATTAAATGGTACTATTATTGTAATATTTAAGTTATGATGTTACTATAAGTTGATATAAGAAACTCGTCTGCTCACTTGTTTGCTTTAAGAGAGGATATTCAAATGGATAAAAATAATGTTATAATCGCAAAGGACAAACTCGGAAATATATGGAAATTTGGCAACCTATCCTGTACTTCAGGTTTAGAAAATCTCAGTTATTCCAATCTTCAATATATTACTTGCTCTGGTATTGAATTGACTCTATCCGCAAATGGTGAAAATAGAATTTTTTATTTCGACACACCAACAGACGCTGCTCACCTATCAGAAATTATTAAATCGGTTTCGCAAAATCCCGAAAAATATAATAAAGTAGAAAATCTGATTTCTAACGATGACTACTTAAGAAATGCCGATATACGTGACTTATTAGTTGAATCCGTAAAATATCAGCGTCATATCAATCACAATTTAAAGAAAACAACTACAATACTATACATTTGGATTACAATAGTTCTAATAACCTTTACTATTAGTGCATTTCTTTTCCTGAATTCACTTAACGAGATTACTTAATTGTATGGCAGAAGTAACGGAATTCATTTTAACGATACCTATGAAGACGACAAAGGAAGTTCTTATATACCACCTATTATATTAGATTTTACTTTATACTATAACATGAGTTATCTCAATTCAGAATATGCTTCATATCATTTTATAATCTATTACTTTTGCCTCATACTATTTTAAATGAAAGGAACTTTTAATGGAAAGATCTTATTTTGATGGTGGCCTGGCTCAGCTAGTCGCATACAAAATTGCTGGAACATTAATTACATTTTTTACTTTTGGAATTTGTCTGCCTTGGGCATTCTGCATGGTCTATAATTGGGAAACAAAGCACACCGTAATAGAGGGTAGGCGCCTTGGCTTTGATGGTACTGCAATGCAGCTTTTCGGCCAGTGGATAAAATGGCTACTGCTTTCTATCATCACCTTGGGAATCTACGGATTCTGGGTGAATATCAGACTCAAGCAATGGAAAGTTAAGCATACATACTTTGCGGACTAAAGAAATAACCCTGTACTATGACCCTACCCCTAAAAGTTAGACTTTTATAAGTTTTATCATAAAGCACAGGGTTTCACTTTATTTTAGATACTCTCCAAAATACTTTTCTACTAATTCCTTGTCATATCCATCTTCTCCACGCCAGTAAGTTGCGTATGTCCAGTCGTGTTTTGATGGCTCTCCTCTGTCATATGATTTAGGTGCTAGCACACCTATACATGCTAATATCTCAATTATAACGCTTCGCTCATCTTTGTTTGCCTTCAGTACAGATATTTCTGCAAACCTATTTCTCAGAGTACCCGGATGGTCACTAGGGTCACAGCATGAGACAGCATTCAGTATTGCCTTTAGTATTTCACCATCTTCTTGTGTCGGTTCCGGAATGTCCTCTTCCGCAAATCTCTCCAGGTCAAATAGTATATACACTAAGTCTCCTTGACGAACACCGCCCCACTTTAACCTTTCAAAATTCAGGACATTTAAATCTACATTTTTATATTTTTCTTTCCCCACGACTCCATACTTCACATCACGGCACACTCTGCATGTATGGCTCACATGTATCGCCTTTCCGTTTTCATAAAAACGTCCGGACTCCACAGGTGTATATCTGTGCTCTTTAAAAAGCTTTGCAAGATAGTAGGATGCTGCTGCGCTTCGCCAGTCTAATCTCCTTGTTGACAGGCTACATAGAAAGGCTTTCGCAACTTTTTCCATGTTAATCGTATTAGCAAGCTTAACAATTCTTTTGATACACTCGTCATGTGAGATTGTAATGGGATCAAACATTAGTCCTTTTTCTTTTGCATAGGCAAAATCCTCCGGCGATGTGTATATCTCATTTTGGAGCTTCCATCCGCTGGCCCAATATCGGCTAAATAATATTTTCTTTGCTTTTTTATCCATGTTGTACCTTTATCTACCTTGTTTCTAAAACTTCTCGGAGTTCCCTTAATCTAATCTTATATTTTTCTAATCGATTTAAGTCCTTTTCTGTTGGATTCGGGATTCTACTTATATCGGAATTATGCTCCATATCCGCTATCTTTACTCTTAAGGCAATTGGATTTTGTTTTACTCTATTCAAGTATTCCTCGTAATCCTCTCCAGCCTTCTTTGTAATTGTCGACACAGCCGAAACAACCTCATCTGAAAATCCTGCTTCTTTCAAATCGTTTACAGTGACATCTGTATCCTCTACAACATCGTGCAGCAAAGCTACAACTTTTTCCTTATCCCCAGATAATTTATTCGAGACTGTAAGCGGATGTTTAAAATAGTCTTCACCGCCTTTATCTTTTTGCCCCTTGTGAGCCTTTGATGCAAGTCTATATGCTAATTCATATTCATTAATCATACATATCCCCCTTATATTCTCTCGTTCAACAGTTTCATTAGCAAAATCGAAATTTACATGCATTCCACAGTAATTACATTTAAAGCCATGATTGACTTCATATTCATGGTTAAATGGTAAATGCCTTTATGACAAACCCTGCCATTATTCTACCTCAGTTTCCTTTACAAATCACTATTCTGATGGTATATTCTTTTCTGTGGACGGTATTCCGAAGGAAACTTTACCATTTAATCAAATAAAACATAGGCACAATCCCACCGGCATCAGTCTGTATCAAGTGAACAGAACTCGTGGTAGCACAGCTATTTTTATTTGAAAAAACTCGGAATTCTATCCACCCATGCAGCGCTTTTGCTGTATGGGTGTTTTTATGATAGGAGATTTCATGAAACAAATTTTTTCACACGAAGAAAAGGAAAGGCAGATCAAAAGGGAAGCGAGAGCTACTTTGATACTATTTGCTATCTGCTTAATTTGGCACATCGGCTTTGCCTACGGGCTCTCGGGAAGATGCGATATCCATGTTGCAGGGCTTCCGCTTTGGTGGATTTTGAGCACCCCCGGTGTCTTTGTAGTCGGAGTCATCGGTCTAATTTACCTTCTAAAAAAGGTATTTGTTAATTTTGAACTTGACGACTCATCTATGACCGGAGGTGAAGACCATGGGGAATAAGACAACCATACTCATCATTCTCATAGCCTACATGCTTTTGAATGTCGTGGTCGGCATTTGGGTGAGCAGGCGCTCGGCAAAGGAAAACGCTGAAGGCGGCTTCCTCCAAAACTATTTCGCAGGCGGAAGATCCATGGGCGGTGTGGTTCTTGCTATGACGCTCGTTGCAACCTATACAAGTGCCGGCTCTTTCCTCGGAGGCCCGGGACTTGCGGCTTCGGTAGGTCTTACTCAGTCTTGGATTGCAGCCGTTCAAACAGGCACGGCGTTTTTGACACTTGGCGTAATCGGCAAAAAGCTCGGTATCATCGGACGAAGAATAAATGCAGTTTCTATCTCCGATTATCTTCGCGCACGCTATAAATCAAAGGCAGTTGTCATTCTGTCGAGCCTTGCTCTTCTTGTTTTCTTCACCACCCAAATGGTGGCGCAGTTCATCGGAGGTGCAACCTTGCTAGAATCTCTCACGGGACTTCCTTACAAAGTAGGACTTTTGATTTTTGCCCTCGTTGTTGTAATCTATACGGCTGTCGGAGGGTTCAAGGCTGTCGTAATCACAGATACCATACAGGGCTTCATCATGACAACGGGTACTTTTTTAATGATATTCTTTGTCCTTAAAGCGGGTGGCGGTCTGGAAAGCCTCGTCAGCAAGCTAAACGATGTAAATCCCGGTTGGGACCTTATGGGAAAAGGTAAGTTTGGCTCTGAGATCGCTTCGCTTCAGCCCGGCTTCCTCTTATCCTACTGGGTTCTTGTCGGCATCGGAGTTCTCGGACTTCCGCAGACAGCCGTTCGTGGATTAGGGTTTAAGGACACAAAGTCACTACACAGAGCGATGATTTACGGAACACTTGTGGTTGGCGTTCTCATGATAGGAATGCATTTCATTGGAACACTTGCAGCTCCACTTCTCCCAAAGGGTGGCGTTGAGACAACTGACAAGGTAATTCCTTACGTAGTTATGAACTACATGCCTTCATGGGCTGCCGGTGTATTCCTCGCAGCGCCACTAGCTGCTATAATGTCGACGGTTGACTCATTGCTTATACTCGCTTCAGCAACAATTATCAAAGATCTTTACCTGAACTATATATCAAAGAGGGATTCGGAAAAAACGCCTATAAGCGAAGAAAACGGCGGCAAAAGAATTGCCTTCTACAGCTTTGGGCTCACAGCAGCAATTGGAATCGTAGTATTCATCTTTGCTCTAAATCCACCTGATATAATCGTTTGGATTAACCTATTTGCAATGGGCGGACTGGAAGCAACTTTCTTCTGGCCACTCATCGGCGGACTCTACTGGAAGAGAGCAAACGCGAAATGCTGCATAGCTTCAACCATAGTTGGACTGGTTACATTTATTTTGTTCAGCCAAGTTATATCGACACCTCTAGGCGTTCACGCCATAGTCGTAGCTCTATTTGCAAGTGGTTTAGCCTTTGCAATCACAGGATTACTAACTAAAGAAAAACCGGATGCAGAAATTTTAAAGAACTGTTTCTAAATCCAAAAAGCACTAAAGCCTTGCACGCCTAAATAGGTATGCAAGGCTTTTTCTAATTGAGTTCTTGAGCGGGATCGAACCGCTGACCTGCGCGTTACGAACGCGAATACCTATATATCCACACCATTCAGCTATACTTTAAATCTATGGTCATCCTCCATATTCTATCAGTTATATCTGATAAAAGCTATTATTTGTTATTGATTGTCAGATATACTTGTGATATGCTCTATGTATACTAATTGATAAAGGTAGTGATAAAATGATTAAACGTAATACCTATATAAACAAAATACGTCCCTTTATCGGGAACGAACTTATCAAGGTCCTTACAGGAATCCGCAGGTCCGGAAAATCCGTCATGCTTGAACTTATCAAAGACGAACTTCACAGTCAAGGAGTACCTGATTCTCAGTTTATTACTTTTAATTTTGAATCCATGGCTAATGCTGCTTACTGTACCGCAAACGCTCTATATGATGAACTAACTGTCCGCATTTCTTCTATTCAAGGCAAAAGCTATTTATTCTTTGATGAAATTCAAGAAGTCGAAGGCTGGGAAAGGTGCATAAATTCTGCCAGGGTCGATTTTGACTGCGACATATATATATCCGGATCAAATGCAAAACTTCTCTCCGGCGAGCTTGCTACCCACCTTGGTGGACGTTATGTCGAGTTTGTAATCTATCCATTTTCATTCAAGGAATATTTGGAATACAGAATGCCAAAAAAAGAAAGCCAACAGATATCAGATGAATTTAAAACTTACCTTGACACCGGAGGTATGCCTTTTTTAGCAAATCTGAACGATCATACATCCTCTATTCAATACCTACGAGATTTATACAACTCCATAATTCTAAAGGATGTAGTAAAGCGAAATAATATTCGCGATGTCGATCTTTTAGAACGTATTATCACTTATGTACTGGCAAATATAGGTCATACTTTCAGTGCAAGAAGTATTTCTAATTACTTCAAAAGTGAAAATCGTAAAGCGGCTCCTGAAACTATTATGAACTATATTAAAGCATGCTGTGATGCATATCTGTTCTATAAGATTAGTCGTGAAGATCTCCCCAGCAAAAAGATGCTATCAATAAATGAGAAATTCTACATTGTAGACCAGGGTATTCGCGAAGCCGTCTATGGAGGAAATACCCAGGGCATTGATCAAACACTCGAAAATATTGTTTGCATGGAGCTTATCAGGCGCGGATATGATGTTACCATCGGAAAGATTGGCGAAAAGGAAATAGATTTTGTTGCAAAGAAGGAAAACCGAAAGCTTTACATTCAAGTCGCATATCTTTTGAGTAGTGAGGATACTATCGACCGTGAGTTTGGTGTATATAGCTCAGTTCGAGACAATTATCCCAAATATGTGCTATCTTTAGACGACTTTGATATGAGCCGAGATGGAATAAAGCACATGAATATTAGGGACTTCCTCTTGGCAGATGAATGGAATTAAATATACAAAAAAAGCCCTGCATTGCTTAAAACCCAAGCAATTACAAGGCTTTTTCTAATGGAGCTCCCGAGCGGGATCGAACCGCTGACCTGCGCGTTACGAATGCGCTGCTCTACCAACTGAGCCACGGAAGCATATAAAAGGAATATGGCAAGTCGTCGAAACTGGCGATTTGCCACATTACCTTAACTATTTTACTACATCATACGAGCATCCGTCAAATGCTAAATCAAATCTGCAGATTCCGCGATATTCGCAGTATGTACAAGGAACTTCATCCCCCGATTTTTTCGGCCTTATGTCGATATTTCCGTCTACCAAATCCTCACAGAGCTTCTCAGTTACAGCTTTGACCTCTGCCTGTAGCTCCTCAAACTCAGCTTCGCTAAGAAGCGCCCCTGTCTTCTTGAACTCCCCGTCCTTCTTCTTTGATAGAGCTATAACCTCAGAACTTTCCTCAAACTCACCCGCTATATTCTTTATAACATCCGGTTCATCGACAAGTATGCCCTTGAGCTTGAATTCGCCCTTTAGTTCTCTGGAAATCATATCGGTAATTCCCGAAGGACTTTGTCCACTGACATCTATCTTAGGGTCTGATATCAAGAAGTAGAAAACACCTGCAGGCTTTCGGTCCTTGCCCTGTGCTGCCGCAAGATAAAGCATAAGCTGGAGTCTATATCCTGTTCTCGCCTCGGCCTTATCAAAGCTCTCGCGTCCCGTCTTGTAGTCTATAATCTTTACACGCTCTCCAGGAAGCAAGTCCACACGGTCTATCTTACCCTCTATGAATACCTTACCGGCATCGGTTTTGATCTCTATTGGCGGAAACTGCCCGCGTCTTCCAAAACGCTCTTCGTAGTAACTCTTTTCTATCTTTCCTACTCTAGCCTGTTCAACAAGCTGCTTGCACACCTCAAAACATGCAGATTTCGCCCTCTCAAGCCAGTATTTTTCACGGTTTGAGTTCTCAAAGATTCCTTCTCTATACTTATGAGACACAGCCTCTATATGTGCATTTACAAGTTCTCTGAGCTCTCTATTTCCTATCGTCGTCCAGCAGTCACCATCACTTAGATGCTTTGTCACATGCATTATGGTCTCGTGGTATAGATCTCCGATTTCACGCGCAGACACTACAAACTCACGCCTTTCTTCCGGTCTGAGACCGTAGCTGACAAAGTGCGAAAACGGGCATTTGCTGAATTTCTCTATGCGAGACGGACTGAGCGAATAGCTGGAATCAACTGCTTCAAAACCATCAAGCTCTGCATCCTTACGCTCGCTGTATAGTCTTTCTACAATCTCAGCAGGAAGTTTGTTTTGCGCATTTTCAAATTCAAGACCTTCTTCGATACGATTATATAGCTCTGCTTCATTTTGCTTTAGCCATTCTGAAACAAAGCTCCACCTCTTGTCGATATTTCCTTCGTACTTAAAATCCTTCAGAGCTTCGGTAAAGTGTCTTACCGTATTGGTCTTTCCGCCTAGAATTGAGACGAGCCTGCCACTCGAAACGACATCCTCTTCTTCCTTAATTTTCAGGAACATCGTTAATAGGCGTTCTACGATTTCTGACCTTCTAATCTCTGCTCCATCGCCATCTGCCATGGAATAGCTAATCCAAAGATAGCTCTCAGGTTTGGAGAAGTTTCTATAGATTGCGAGAGTCTCCTCCATCCGGCGCACGTCCTCACTACTGTTCTGTATATCTGTAGCGCAGCTTATGTTTCTGAGCTCGCTATCGCTAAATAGCCGGTTTTCGTTTGCCTCTAAAGGTAAAATACCTTCATTGGCTCCAAATATCAGCATAGCCTTCACATCGCCACACCTTGTTCTCTGCATTGTTCCAAGCAAAATTTCATCGGAAACAGGAGGCACGACACCCACCTCCATCTGTAATAGCCCTGCCGTCAAAATATCAGCAAAAGTCTTGCCGCTAAATCTTTCATTACCCATGAGCTCAATGATCTGCTCAAACGCAGAAATTAGCATAGGCCAGGTTTGCGTAGTCTCGTCCGCCTTGCCCTGCATGGAGTGCGAAATTAGATTTTCGATCAACTCATCTATGCGTGCTCCAATCTCCGCTTCATTAATCAAAAAATCAACGTAAGACTCTATGAATTCTTTATTTGTCTTGCTGCTCTTATATAGCTTCTTGAAGCCATCAAATACGCCTGCTATCTGCTCTCTAATCTCATTCAGTCTTGCAAGACCCTCATCTCCGTACTCAAAGGCACCCTTTGTAAAAGGTGAAAACCACTGATTCCCACGTACCTTGTATTTTATTGCATAGTTTTCTATGAAATCGACATCCTCTTCATCTACTCCGATAAAGCCCGTCTTTATCACTCTGAACACGTCTAAAGTTCTCATGCTGCCGCTCACAGCCTCTATCAGAGATACGACAAAGACCGCTATCGGTGATGATGCAATAGCTCTCTTTTTGTCTGTGAATATACCTATGCCGTATTCCTGAAATACACGCTTAAGAACCTCTGCGCGTTTTGTTTCATTACAAATTACAACGATATCTCTATATCTGAGCTTTTCCTTCTCAAGCAAATCGAGAACAAAGGAGGCTGCAGACTCTGCCTCGCTGTAGATGTTATTCGCTCTGACAATCCTTACGCCCTGAGCATCTAGGTCTTGCTCGTTAAACGGCGAAAATATTGACTTCTCTATAGCCTTAATTCCCGGTGCACGTTTGCAAAGCTCCGCATGCGGACTATCCTTACTGAGATTGTGAATCTTAAACTCAACATTTGATTCCTTGCAAAGTTCTATGAGTCTATCGCTCATATTACCGGTTATCTCAAAGATTTCCTCATCCTTGCAGTGCTCGTCATAGGTGAAGAAGATATTGACCTCCTCAGCCTGCCTGATAATAGCTGCAAGCATCTCCAGGTTTCGGTTTGTAAAGCTGTCAAAACCATAGATCCAAACAGTCTTTCTCTTGAGACTATCGGCCATATCTATTCCGGCAGTATAGAGCCTGAGCAAATCCTCTGCATCCGTGTATTTATCCTTGATGCTATTTTCGTATTCATCAAAGATAAGCTTGATATCCGAAAGCTTTCTCTTTGTCAGCTCATCGACTTCTTCAGTATCACCATCCATCGAATCTATTACAGTCTGAAGGTCTAGGTTTGCCTGCTTTGCCTTTGATATGAAATCGTTTATGGACTCTAAAAAGCCCTGCTTTTGGATAACTCCGCCAAAAACCTCCAGCTTGTCCTTATGCTCAGAAAGAATCTTATATAAAAGCATATATCTTCCGTACTCGTCGATGTATGTTTGTGGACTTCTTCCCGTCTCCTCGAGCACATTGCTACCGAACTTGGAAATTGCACTTATCTCAACATCGAGAAGCACATCCGTATTCATACGGCTCATAGCTTGCTGCTCGGCAACTAAAGTGTACTGATCCGGCACTATAACCAGAGTCTCTTTCTGAGACTCTTTTATCTTTCCGTATATAAAGCTTTCCTTATCAAGCGATTCTCTGCTTCGATAGATATTGAGCATATCCTCTCCTTAATCAAAGGCTTACCAAATTATAGCTTCATTGTGAGAGAAACCTTACCTCTCTCCTTGTCTATTCCGATTATGCGAACCTTGACCGTATCGCCAACAGAAACAACGTCCATAGGGTGTTTTACAAACTTATTGCTCAATTGCGATACGTGTACGAGGCCGTCATTCTTAACCCCAATATCGACAAAAGCGCCGAAGTCCACGACATTGCGAACTGTACCGCTCATCTCCATACCCTCCTTAAGGTCCTCGAAGCTGCGCACGTCATTTCTGAAAACAACCGGAGGTGCATCCTCTCTAGGGTCTCTGCCGGGTTTACGAAGCTCGGCTATGATATCCTTGATTGTAAATTCACCAATCCCGATGTCCTCAGCCATCTTGCGAACGCTCTCCTTCTGACTCTTGGCAGGATATGCCGACTTAATCTTATCGTCTATGACTTGCACTCCACCCTTGATATCACTTTCGGAGATGCCAATCTTCTTCATTAAAATTCTGCTAACCTCATAGGACTCAGGGTGCACAGATGTTGAATCCAAGACTTCTTTGCCATCGCTAATGCGAAGGAATCCGGCACACTGCTCATAGGCCTTAGGTCCGAGCTTTGCAACCTTGAGAAGCTGCTTTCTATCGGTGAACTTGCCGTTTTCTTCCCTGTAAGCAACTATGTTCTTTGCCACGCTGCCACTGATTCCTGCCACATAGGAAAGAAGTGATGGAGATGCTGTATTCAGGTCAACTCCAACTCTGTTAACGCAGTCCTCGACTACTGCTCCAAGTGCCTCGCTCAGGTTCTTCTGGTTCATATCGTGCTGATACTGACCTACACCGATGTGCTTAGGATCTATTTTTACGAGCTCAGCCAGTGGATCTTGAAGCCTTCTTCCCAGCGACATAGCGCCTCTTGTCGTTACGTCTAAATCCGGATATTCCTCGCTTGCGAGCTTGGATGCAGAGTATACAGAGGCTCCACCTTCGTTAACTATGGTGTACTGAATTTGGTAGCTATTTTTCTTTAGGAAGTTTGCAACCACCTCCTCAGTCTCTCTCGAAGCGGTTCCATTGCCTATTACAATTACGTCTATATTGTATTTATCAATGATTTTCTTGAGCATTCTCTCAGTTCCTGCAACGTCGCACTTAGGCTCGGTAGGGTAGATGGTTGTATAAGCAAGGAGTTTCCCTGTCTCGTCTATTACCGCAAGCTTGCAACCCGTCCTAAATCCCGGGTCTATGCTGATTATTCTCTTGCCACGCACCGGCGGAACCATGAGAAGTTTTTCGGTGTTCCCGGCAAAGACCTTTATAGCCTCAGTTTCAGCCCTCTCGGTCAAAAGATTTCTCATCTCTCGCTCGACAGATGGTGCTATAAGTCTCTTATATGCATCTTCTATGGTCTCTATTAGCAAAGGTTTAAAAATGGAGTCGTGCCTGATTACATCTTTCTCGAGCAATCGGAGTATGGAGTCTGTATCTATGCTCACCGTAACCTTTAGCTTGCCCTCCTTCTCACCGCGGTTTGCCGCAAGAACTCTGTGATTTGGAATCTTGCATATGGCCTCGTGCTTGCCGTAGTACATGTCGTAAACAGTCTTCTCCTCAGAATCTACAGCCTCAGTCTCTATGAGTCCGTGCTTGTAGTATCTGTCACGAACTTCGCTGATTAAGTCGGCATTATCTGCAATCATCTCAGCTATGATGTCACAGGCTCCCTGGATAGCATCCTCTGCTGTCTCTACTTCTTTTTCGGGATTAACAAAAGGTTCAGCCGCCTTAAGCACATCTCCGCTCCTCGTCTGTTGCATATAAATTATAAGTGCAAGCGGCTCAAGTCCCTTGGCCTTGGCCTTTCCTGCCCTCGTTGTCTTCTTCTGCTTAAAAGGCTTATACAGATCCTCGACCCTCTGCAGAATCTCAGCTTTCTCTATCTCTGCTTTTAGCTCATCTGTAAGCTTACCCTGTTCCTCTATACTGCGAAGAACCTCCTGCTTACGCTCTTCGAGACCTCTTAGATATCTGAGCCTTTCGTCGATAGAACGAAGCTGCTCATCGTTTAGTCCACCCGTAACGTCCTTTCGGTATCTCGCGATAAAAGGTACCGTGTTACCCTCATCTATCAGCTTAACCGCCTGCTCAATCTGTACCTTCTTGACACCGAACTCCTCGGTAAGTTTTGCAATAATATCCATATAAATCCTTTTCTCTATTGATTTTGCAAGGTTTTCCGGAGCGTGAGTATAAGTGTATCACGCTCACACCGAGCAAATTTTACTAACTACCCATATATTATACTAAAATCAAAGCCATTTGTGGCAAACTTTCCGTTTTTCCCCATACTAAAAAACGACCGGGATTTTCATCCCAAGTCGCCTCCTGAAGTTGGATTCACTTTATGAAACTCGAAACAAAGGCCTTTGTTCTCTCGTTTTGAGGCTTCGTGAAGATTTGCTCTGCAGTTCCTTCTTCGACAATCCTGCCTTCTGTCATAAAAATTACCTGATCTGATATTTCGCGGGCAAAGCCCATCTCGTGTGTAACGATAAGCATAGTCATTCCGGAGGATGCAAGCTTTTTCATTACATCTAAAACCTCTCCGACCATCTCGGGATCGAGCGCCGATGTCGGCTCATCAAAGAGGATAATTTCCGGCTCCATCGCCAAAGCGCGCGCTATGGCAACCCTCTGCTTTTGACCACCTGACAAGCTCTTAGGATAAGCATCCTTCTTATCTGCGAGACCTACGGTTTCGAGTAGCTTAAGAGCCTTCTTTTCAGCCTCCGCTTTACTCACACCTTTGACATTAACAGGGGCGGCCGTGATGTTCTTCAGCACCGTCAAATTATTGAAAAGGTTGAAGTTTTGAAAAACCATAGAGGTCTTAGTTCTAACGTCTCTGAGATTCTTTTCGGTGACCAGCTCGCCGTCGATATATATTTCTCCGGAATCCTTTTTTTCCAAACCATTTATGCAGCGGAGCGTCGTACTCTTTCCGGAGCCTGACGAGCCGATAATCGAAGTGACCTTGCCCTCCTGAACGGAAAAGCTGACATTATCTACGGCCTTTGCACCGCCAAAGCTTTTAGTTAAATTTTTTACCTCAATCATCTAAATCCGCCTCACATTCTCTTCCATTTGATTTCCAAGATACCGACCAGTTTTGATAGCGGAACGGTCATCAAAAGGTATACGAGCGCAGCGCCTATATATGCCTCAAAGGTGTTGTAGGTCGAAGCGTTCCACAGCTGTGCACTCCTAAGAACCTCAACGACACCGACAAAGGAGAGCACTGCAGTCTCCTTAATCATTGTTACAAACTCGTTACCGAACGAAGGTATGACTATCCTGAACGCCTGTGGAAGCACGACAAGTCTGTTTACCTGAGTCTTTGTCATTCCAAGTGACAGAGCCGCCTCGCGCTGACCCTTATCTACCGCCTGAATCCCTCCACGAATAACCTCAGCCATGTAAGCGGCACTGTTGAGTCCGCAAACAATAAATGCCGGAATGAGGAGGAGGCTCCATTTGAACTCCACATGGTGTTGCTGCAGAAAATAAGGTATTCCGTATGCCACAACCAAGGCCTGAACTATCAGTGGCGTTCCTCTTACAATCTCAATATATATCCCGGAAATTATCTTTAAGGGCTTTTTCTCTGAAGTTCTCATCAGCGCCAGAACCAGTCCTAGCATTACACCTAGAATAAGCGCAAACGCGCTCACTCCAAGCGTTACAGGTATGCCCTTCAGCGCAACCAGAAAGCCTTCAACATATAGATTCATACTTATTTACCCTCAAACCACTTCTTGTATAGCTTCTCATATGTCCCATCTTTTTTTATGTTCTCAAGACCCTTGTTGATCTTTTCGAGAAGCGCTTTATCTCCCTTTGCCACGGCAAACGCGTATGACTCGGCATCCAGTGTCTCGCCAACCGTCTTAAATGCTTTATTTGACTTGACCGCACGATCGGCAACCGGCTTATCGATAATCAAAGCATCTACGTCACCGTTCTTGACCTGAAGTAAGCAAGTATCTACACCGTCGTTTACCTTAACATCCTTAATTTTGCCTTGCTTCTTAAGTTCGTTAGCCTTGTCTGCACCCGTTGTCCCAATCTGAACTGCAACAGTCATATCCGTTGTGAGGTCATCAATCCCCTTTATAGTTGTATTATCAGACTTTACCAGAACCGAATTTCCACTGTCGTAGTATGTATTTGAGAAATCGACCTTTTTGACACGATCCTCGTTAGCGGTCATGCCGGCTGCAATAATATCGCAGTTCTTAGCGTTTACTGACGGAATAAGAGCATCAAAGCCGAATGACTTGAATTTTACTTCAAAACCCTGATTTTTTCCGATGGCTTTCATCAAATCCATATCGAAGCCTACTATATTCCCATCAGTGTCCGTAGTATCAAATGGTGCAAATGTTGGCTCCGTACCTACGACGTACGTCTTCTTGCTCTTGCTCTCATCATCTTTTTTACTTCCACATGCAGCCGCTCCAACTGCTATTGCAAGAGCTACTGTAAGCACTACTGTTTTCTTTAATAATTTTTTTCCTTTCATTTCTATTGCCCTCTCTAATCAATTTTATACTTATTCATAAATTAGTATTTTTATTATGATGTAATTATACATTATAGTTTATATTTATGCAAGCATTGTTTTATATTTTCTTTTGTATGTGTAATTTTTTCAGAATCCCACCGTTTTGATGGTTTCCAGCGGTAATTTCTTTGTTTATTTTGTTTATTTATAATGCAAAACCTTTCTTCATATTAACGGTTTGAATACTTATCTTTTGAATAATTAGAAAGCAGGTGAATTAGTTAGTCTTATCTATGTTATAATGCATACTAATAGATAAAGGAGATGATTTATATGAAAGATAGAATTCTAGAAGTCTTAACTAAGCTTGTAGCATGCGAAAGTATAAGTTGTACACCAAAGGAACCGTCAGCATCTGTGTATGTCAACGATTTTATTAAACATATACCTTATTTTCAGGAACATCCTGAGCTATGCGGTGCATATGAGATACCAAACGATCCCTTCGGACGCACGGTCCCATACGCACTTGTTTTAGGTAAGAGCAGGAATACAGTTATACTGTCGGGACATATAGATGTAGTTTCCACTGAAGTATACGGCGATGCAGAGCCGCTTGCATTCACGCTGGGACCTGAACTTGAGGCTAAACTTGCAACCAAGGATTTGAACGAGATTCAGAGAAAAGACCTTGAGTCGGGTGAATGGTTCTGGGGGCGTGGTGCTGCCGATATGAAAGGTGGTATTGCAATTGCCATGGTTCTCCTGGAGAAGTACGCAAAGCTTGCTCAAGAAGGCAAACTGGAAGGTTCCTATCTCTTCTCCGCTGTTGCAGACGAAGAGTGCTACTCGGCAGGAATGAGAGCTATAATGCCAAAGTATCTCGAACTCAAGAATAAGTATTCACTGAATTTCAAACTTTTAATAGATCCGGAGCCGGCATCCGAAGATGGACCTGCACAGGTTCTCTCGCTAGGCTCAATCGGAAAGACCATGCCGGTTATCATGACTCAGGGAGCCGTTGCTCACATAGGTCACTGCTATAACGGTATGTCATCTCTGAATATGCTAGCCGGAATATATCAAAGGACGGGAGGCAGCCTGGAGTTTGTCGATGTCTATAAGGACGAATCCTCAATGCCGCTAAACTGGCAATACATGAGAGATATCAAAGAAACCTATGACGTTTCCCTCCCATTCCGCTCATGCGGATACATGACCGTATTGAGCTTCAAGACAACGATTTCAGAGACACTTGCAAAGCTAAAGAAAATCTGCGTGGAAGTCTTTGATGAGGAAGTTAGTAAATTAAACGCGCAATATCAGGAATTTAAGAAGCATAACCGCTTTGAGACTAAGGAGAAGATTTATTATCCAAACTGCGTCTACACTGTTTCTGAGCTTTGCGACAAGCTCCGCCAAAAGGACGGTGCCGCCTTTGATGAGTTCTACGATAAGCTCTATGACCAAGCTAAGGACATGATTACCAAAGGAAAAAGCTACCCGGATGCTACTATATACCTTATGGACAAGCTCTTGAGTTATGCTGATATAAAGCAGCCTGTCGTTTTGATAGGCATGGCTCCACCGTATTATCCTGCAACTCACAGTGACCAGATTGATGGCCGTGAGGGTTATGGCAGCAAGGTTTTCGAGTTCGCCAAGAAGCTTTCAGAAGAGAAATTCGGACAAGCCTTAACATCCGAGCATTATTTCACCGGAATTTCCGATAACAGTTACACATCCATTCCGGATTTAAACTTTGATGAGATAACCGCAAACTACCCTATGTGGGGAAGTGCGTATAGCCTTGACTTTGATGCAATCAAAGAAATCTCGGTGCCTTCTATCCTATATGGTCCTATAGGTAGAGAGTATCACCAGTGGTCGGAGCGCGTAAACAAGCGCAGCCTTCTCGAGGTTATGCCGGAGATGCTTCAGAACGTTATCGAGTTTGCTTGGGAGAACTAACTAACTTAACGGGTTCTAAATAAATCACCGTAAAATAAGGAGAGCAGCGCATGTATAAACCTACATATAATAATATAAGCAAGGAACGTGTTATACAGTTGCTACGAGCTCTTGTTTCCATCAAAAGCCCTTACTTTCATGAACACGAAATTATGGAGTTCACAAATTCATGGCTTAATGAGCACGGCGTTCCGGCTAAAATCCACAGCTACTGCGACGATGTAGCGACAAATTTCTGCGGTGAGAACGTATGCGGATGTATAGACAGCGGCAAACCTGGTCATATCATATATTTAGGAGGACATCTTGATACGGTAAATCTCTGCGAAGGCTGGACAAAACCCAAATATGACGGATATATTGAAGACGGATATATGTATGGTCTCGGAAGTCTTGATATGAAATCAGGTTGCTGTGCGATAATGCTCGCCCTCGAGAAATTCATCAAAAATTATAAAGATACATTTACCGGAAAGATTATCTACCAGTTCGCCTCCGATGAGGAAGGCCCTTACGGGCTCGGAACAGTAGCTCTTATAAAGGATAATGTCGATGGACTTACGGATCCTATAGATTTTGCCATAATAGCAGAACCGTCAGCAGCTTTCACAGAATCTGTACATCCTAATATATGTCTTGGTGCAAAAGGTGGATACAACTATACCATTAAGCTTCACGGCAAAGCCTCACATGCGGCAATTCCTGATTTGGGGATAAACGCTGTGGACGATGCTGCGGAGGTAATACGAAGACTTAGGGATATTTCTCCCGTTACTGATGAACATTTAGGCAAATCTCTGCAATGTGTAATAAGCGTCAAAGGTGGCGGTAACGCCTGCAGCGTCCCCGATTATGCCGAAATTGAAGTTTTTAGGCATTGTGTTCGCGGAGAGAGCATAAATTCAATATATAATGAAGTCGAAAAAGCGATAAATCAAGCCGGTATAAAGAGTAAATGGGAAATCGTATTCAGGCAGGCTTTATCAAATGAATTTGATGGAGGCTTTGTACCGTTCTGCACCGATCCGGAGAATGAATGTCTAAAAACATTGATTGCCGCTACGACAAAGGTCTGTGGACGTGAGCCGTCGTTCAGCTATTTTCAGAGCATTGGCGACTTCAACCACATCGGAGGACTTCTTTCGATTCCGACGGTTCTTTTCGGGGCCGACGGAGATTCATTTCATTCGTATGATGAGCGAGTCAAAATACAGTCAGTTGTTGAAATTTCAAACAGCATTTTGGAGTTTCTCAAATATATACATTTAAGTTAATTGGAGGATGAAAAGTAATGAACGAATATGTAAGAAAGCGCATCGAAGAAATGGCCGTTGACTTCACTTCAGTGCAGAGTGTTGTCGACACGGAAGGCGAAATCACTATGGCGGAAAAAGTCTATGACACCATGAGCGAGATTGATTACTATAAGAAAAATCCTGAGAAGCTTTACTACATCGACCTTAAGGACGATTTAATCGGCAGAAAGATTGTCGTTGCAGAGCTTAACGGTGAGAAGAAAGCTTCTGATAAAACCATCGTTCTCATCGGTCACTTCGATACGGTCGGTATTTCCGACTACGGTCCGCTTAAGGAGTACTCAACCCAGCCGGCAGAGCTGATTGAACGATTCCGCGAGTTAAAACTTCCCGAGGAAGTAAGAGAAGACCTTGAGTCCGGAAAGTACATGTTCGGTCGCGGACTGTTTGATATGAAATCCGGTGATGCTATTATCATCGCTATCATGGAAGAAATCAGTAAGGATTTGGCTAACTTCGAAGGAAATCTAATCTACGCTGCAGTTTGCGACGAAGAGGGAAACTCGGGCGGAATGCTCAACTTCGTTCCTCACCTTGTTAAGCTAAAGAAGGAAAAGGGCTATGACTACATAGCTATGATAGATACGGACTACATGGCACCTGCATACCCGGGCGACCCGATGAAGTACATCTACGTAGGAACAGTCGGCAAAATCATGCCTACATTCTATATCGTAGGCAAGGAAACTCACGTAGGAGAATCATTTGACGGACTTGACCCTAACCAGATTGCATCACAGCTAACTCAGAGAATCAATCTAAATCCTGAGTTCAGCGACACAGTTGATGGAGAAGTAACACTTCCTCCTATCACACTTAAGCAGAGAGACCTTAAGACAGAGTACTCTGTACAGATTGCAAACAAAGCTGTTTTGATGCTCAACTACGCAACCCACGACTCAACGCCTGACCAGGTTCTAACAAAGATGAAAAACGCAGGTCACGAGTGCTTCCAGCAGGTTGTTGACACCCTAAACGAAAGGTATGCGACGTACTGCAGTATGGTCGGAAGAGAGTTCAGAAAGCAGCCATGGGTTGCAAGAACCTTCACATACGACGAGCTGTACAAGGCGGTAAAGGCTGAGCTTGGAGACGAGCTGGATGCAAAGGTTGCAGCTTACATTGAAGAGCTAAAGAAGGATACGACTATCGACGTTAGAGACAAGTCACTTAAAATCGTTGACTTCGTCCACGACCTATGGTCGGATAAGGACCCTATCCTGGTGGTTTACTTCACACCACCTTACTATCCACACATCCATGTTGACGATAGTACAGCAAAGGGCAAAGCCCTTATCGATGCGGTAAACGGTGCAGTTGCAAGCGTTAAGGCTAATCCGAAATTTGACTATCAGCTAATCAGCAAGAAGTTCCTCCCTTGCATTTCAGATTTAAGCTACGGTGCCGCGCCTAAGAATCCGGCAGTAATTGAAAGATTCGAGCTCAACACACCGGGCTACGGCGAAGGTAAGATTTACTCACTTCCACTAGCTGACATGCAGGTACTGGATCTACCTGTAGTAGACATCGGAACCGTAGGAAAAGACGCTCACAAGTACACGGAGAGAATCGAGACAAGATTTACATTTGAGTACACCCCTGAGCTAGTTTATCAGACAATACTCAACCTACTAAAGTAAGATAAACCAAAGATTTTAGGAGATCAAAATGAGAGCTCACGCAGACAAACTTTTTATCAATGGAAAAATTTATTCGATGGAGGCAGAGGGCTTATGTTATGAAGCCCTAGCTGTCAAAGACGGCAAAATCGCCTTCATCGGTGATAACAATAGTGCAAAAGCAGGTTTTGATGCAGATGAAATCATCGACCTCGGCGGAAAGGTAATGCTTCCGGGACTTGGCGATGCCCATCTACATTTCTTCGCTTATTGTCAGACCTTCACAACGGTGGATCTTGGCGGTGCAAAATCAAAGGCAGAAGCCCTGGAACGCCTCAAAGCGAAGGTGGCTGAAACGCCTGAAGGCGAGTGGATTAGAGGAAACAACTTTGACCAGTCAAAATGGGACGACTGTGAGGACGAAATTCCTACAAGACACTGGCTCGACGAAGCGAGCAAAACGCACCCTATAGTTATAAAGAGAGTTTGCCTGCACACGGGAGTTGCAAATACCCTTGCCCTCGAGAAAGCCGGCATCGGCACCGGATATGACTTCGGTGATGGTGGCGTTGTCGAACTCGAATCGGGCGGTCATCCAAACGGAATCCTAAGAGAACAGGCAACTAAGATATTCGACGACCTTATCCCTGATCCGACAAAGATTCCGGAGGTTAAAACCGAGCTCATGAACAGAGCTTTGGCGGAAGCCTCTTCAGTCGGTCTTACCGCAATTCACACCTATGCGGCTGATATTTGGAAGTACACGGAAAACTTTGATGACTACCTAAAACTCGACCACGAAGGCAAATTGCCTCTCAGGGTTAGCATCTACCTAGACACATTGTATAACAAGCCATATCTCACCAAGAGAGAGATGGAAAATCCATACCTCAAGGTTAGATATGGCGGATATAAGATTTTTTCAGACGGTTCGCTAGGCTCTCGTTCAGCAAAGCTTTTCGAGCCTTACAGCGATGCTGCCGACACTGACGGTCTTCTCGTTCAAACTCAGGATGAACTCAATGAAAAGATGCTCACCGCTTACGAGATGGGGCTTCAGCCGGCCGTACACTGCATCGGTGACAAGGGGCTTGACTGCGTTCTAACTGCTGTCGAGTATACACTTGAGAAGAGCAGGGAACATGGTATGACGGCTGAGGAACAGGCAAATCGCGATCCGTTCAGAATTATCCATGCGCAAATGGCAAATCCTGATTTGATTGAGCGTATGAGCAAGCTTCCACTCATAGTTGATATTCAGCCAATCTTCCTAGCTACCGACCTCCACTGGATTGAGGAGCGCGTTGGTGCCGAAAGAGCGGCACACAGCTATCAGTGGAAAACATATATAGAAAAGGGGCTAAGACTCTTAGGCGGTTCAGACTGCCCTGTTGAAAGTTTCTCTCCATGGCATGGAATCTACGCTGCCGTTACCCGCAAGGACCTGGACGGTTTTCCAAAAACCGGTTATCACCCCGAGGAGAAAGTAAGCGTCTACGATGCGCTCTGCATGTTTACAAAAAACATTCCTTATGGAACCGGTCAGGAAGACTATCTCGGAACACTAGAAGTGGGTAAATTTGCCGATATGGTCGTAATCGACCGCAATATCTTTGAAATTGCGGAGGACGATATATTAAATATCAAAGTCGAATACACATATCTTGCAGGAAAAGAAGTTTATAGACAAGTATAGTATATAGAATTGGAGGCATTATGAAACTTGATTCTTATAGTGAAGTAAAAAGACTTACGAGTGAAATGGTTGCTATACCAAGCATAAACAAAGAGCCTTCCGGCGAAAGTGCAGTGGCTCAATATGTATACGACTATTTTGCCGGGCTTGATTATTTTAAGGAGCATCCTGATTACATCAAAAAATTCCAAACCAAGGATGATTTTGTATGCAGGCACTCCACCTACGCTTTTGTCAAAGGAACAAAGGGTAATTCTAACAAAACCGTCATACTTATAGGGCATATAGATACGGTTGGTGTGGATGATTACACTCCTATTCAGGAATATGCCTTCAAGACGGAAGAGCTTCCACAAAAGCTGAAGGAAAGCTTTGACCTTTCGCAAGAGGTTCTGGACGATATAGAATCCGGCGAGTACATGTTTGGTAGAGGCGCACTCGATATGAAATCGGGTGTTGCCGGTCATATGTATCTCATAAGGTATTTCTCCGAGCATCCGGAAGAACTGGACGGAAACATTCTCCAGATAGCAGAGTGTGACGAAGAAGACAATTCAAAGGGAATTATTACAGCTTTGGACGAACTTGTAGAACTCAAAAAACGCGAAGGCTTTGAGTATATAGCCTGCATCAACGCAGACTACTCAACCAACTATAGCCCAGGCGATGAGCACAGATATATCTACTACGGAAGTATAGGAAAGCTTCTACCTTGCTTTGTAGCTTTTGGCAAGGAAGCTCATGTAGGACAAGCCTTTAGCGCCTTTGATCCTAACCTGCTCATAGCAGAAGTAACAAGAAATATGTCGCTCAACACAGATCTCTGTGATATAGCTCAAGGTGAGGTTGCCATACCACCCATTTCACTAAAGCAGACCGATACTAAGGTCGGCTATACGGTACAGACAGCACTCACAGCTTTCTCATACTACAACTATTTTACACACGGACTAGGTCCCGGCGAGGTTTTACGGAAATGCCTTGATATCGGCAAGAAATCTTTTTCCGACGTCATCGAATATCTCAATACTCAGTATCGTCGTTTCTGTGAGCTAAGCAAGGTTGATTTCACGACTCTTCCATGGTCACCAAGGGTATATTCCTGGGATGAGTTCTACAGCGAGCTTGCCGAAAAGCACGGCAAAAAGTTCACAGAGAGCCTCGATGCCTATGCGCGAAAGCTAAACGAGGATGATCCTACACTAGATATGAGACTGTTCAGTCTTAAAGTCGCTGAAGAGGCTTGGAAATGGCACGAGGACAAATCCCCTGCCTTGGTAGTATTCTTCGGTTCTGTATATAGTGCAAGAATTGAGATGACTCGCAAGACAGAAAAGGAAAGAGCTCTACTTGATGCAGTTGAAACTGCTGTCGAAAAGGTTCGTCCGGAAAGCGAGAGGCTTATCAAAACAAGGATGTTCTATCCATATATCTCAGACTCAAGCTTTATGGCTGTTTGTGACGAGCTTTCATCCGTTCAGGCTATCGAAAGCAACATGCCCGCTTGGAAACATAAATATGTTCATGAGACCGATAAGATTCTGGAAATCAACGTTCCGGTAGTTAATATCGGCACATTTGGACGAGATGGACACATGCTCACAGAGAGGGTCGACATGAAACAGACTTTCCGCAATGTGCCTAATATCACGTATGAAACAATTGTAGAATTGCTTAAGTAGCAAAAACACTTAATTCGATTTTTTCTGTGGTAAAGATACACCAATCGCTTAACTACAGATGAAATAAACTATGCGCAAGTTATATCAACAAATACTTATTAAGAAAGGAGAGGCATATGTTTATAATCAATGCTTTAATTGCCTTTGGTAACTGGTTTTGGGGAATTCCAATCCTAATTTTGCTTGGCTGCGGTGGTCTTTGGGTAACAATCAGAGTAGGATTCCTGCAGTTCCGTCACTTCGGTTATATCTGCTCACAGACATTCGGCAAGATGTTTGCAAAGGCAGATACAGATGACGGCGTATCACCATTTGCTGCTGCTTGTACAGCACTTGCATCATCCATCGGTGCCTCAAACATCGTTGGTGTTCCGGTAGCTATCGCTCTTGGTGGCCCCGGTGCAGTATTCTGGATCTGGGTTATGGCATTCATAGGAATGGCTACAAAGTACACCGAGGTAACTCTTGGTCTGCTTTACAGAGAAAAGAATGAAGCCGGCGATTTTGTCGGTGGACCTTACTACTACTGCAGAGGAATTGGAAAAAGCGGTATCGCAAAGAAAATCGGTATATTCTTCGGAACTTTTTACGCTTTCGGACTTATGATAGAACTTATTCCATCGATTGCTTCACAGGCTGCATCTGTAACAAAACAGGGTATGGCACTTGGAATCCCTGAACTTCCAATCGCTATCGCTGTAGCTATTATAACAATCATCGTCTGCATAGGCGGCGTAAAGAGAATCGGTGACGTTTGCGATAAGCTCGTTCCAATCATGGCTGTAATTTACCTACTAGGTGCTTTGGTAATCATCGTTAAGAACTTTGATAAGATTCCTAATGCTTTTGCAGAAATATTCGGTTCAGCATTTACAGGCAGAGCTGCTTTCGGTGGATTCGCAGGAGCTTCTCTAGGTGCTGCACTAAGATGGGGATTTGCTCGTGGATGCTACTCAAACGAAGCCGGTATGGGTACTGCTCCTCAGGGACACGCTGCTGCTAACGTAGACCACCCTGTAAGACAGGGCCTCTGGGGCGTATTCGAGGTTACTGTTGACACAATCATCGTTTGCACAGTAACAGCTCTGGCAGTTTTGGTTTCCGGCGTTTGGACAGAAAAGGGAATCGATGCCGGTGCTCTAGCACAGGCTGCATTCAGCAAGAACTTCAACCCAACATTTGCTAACTACTTCGTAGCTATCTGCGTATTCCTATTCGTGCTTTCAACAATCATCGTTGTTACATTCTACGGACAGAGACAGGCAGAGTTCCTATTCGGAATGACATTCGGCAAAATTTGGGTATGGGTTTACATCGTAGCAACTGTAGTAGGCGGACTCGGAATAGACCTCGGCGTACTGTACTCACTAACAGACGCATTCCTGGGACTCATCATCATTCCAAATATGATAGCTGTGATTCTCATGGTACCGCAGGTAAAGAAAGCTCAGGACGAGTTCTTCAATACTCCCGGAAAATACTATCTGGCGGATAAAGCTGCAAAGGCAGCAAAGAAGGCTGCTAAACAGTAGACTTCAAGATCAAAATATTTTAATAAAAACTTCTTTTGAGGTTCACTAATCAGTATATGCTTGCGCAATAAGGCGGGAACGCGTTCAGCGTTCCCGTTATTCAATCATTAGTTATTCATTTTTTAGGAGAACGCTTATGTTTATACTCAGGGCAATTATCTTAGTGCTCGCACTTTTTATGGGTGTATTTTTCACCGTATTTATACTTACAGCGATAGAAGCAAAGTCACCAAAATTTGAAGAACTCTCACGTCGCATACACAAAGCGCTTCCGGAGAAGCTCTGGTTGGCAATTTTCATAGGCTCGCTCATAATCCTTTTATTCGCATTCTATAAGCTCACAGGTCTTGAGTACGTACGCATAGGAATATTTACAGGGCTAGTATCAGGACTATTCCTCTACTTCCGCGCAGGCCCTAATATCAATAGGGAAGAGATGGAGAAGGATGCACAGAGAAAGGGTGCAAATCCAACGGGATTTCTGAACTTCTTTCAGGGGCCGGACAAGAGCGCCTATCAAAACAAGAAGTCTGCGAAAAACAAGCCTTATAAAAGTAATAGAAACAAAAAGAGAAAATAACGAAAACTACAAAGGACCCGGAAAGCATGCTCTCTGAGTCCTTTTGATTTATCTTTGATATATTATTAGATATCGTCTCGGTTGATTGGGCATGACATGCAGCGAGGACCTCCCCTTCCTCTTGAAATCTCAGCTCCCGGTATCGCCAAAACCTTAACGCCCTTCTTATCGAGAAGATCGTTCGTAACGTAGTTTCTCTCGTATGTAACAACCGTTCCCGGTGCTATGCAAAGTGTGTTTGAACCGTCGTTCCACTGCTCTCTCTGTGCTGCCATCTTATCATCTCCGCCACATCGAATCAGCTCAACTGCCGGTAGGTTCAAAACTGACTTTAGTATGTTTGTCAAAGTATCTGTAACCGAGCTATACTTCACCTCACCGTCTCTATCGAGCTCCATCTCAAATAGCTGAAGCGGTGCCTCAATCTCAGGATGAATAGTGAACTTGTCGTAGTCTACCATTGTGAATACGGTATCCAGGTGCATAAAAGCACGAGTCTTAGGTATGTCAAATACTATTACACGCTTGAATTCGGAGTTTCCGAGCAGGTTGCGAGCAAATCGCTCTATCGCTGCCGCTGTAGTTCTCTGGCTTAGTCCAACTGCTACAGTCTCTTTATTCAAAACCAGGATGTCTCCACCCTCGATTGCGTAGTCGTGATCGTAGTCATACCACAATCTGTTTTCTCCACCTGAGAATTCCTCATTGTATCGGTACATGTACTTGAGTAAAAGTGCCTCTCTACGTCTTGTACCTGTGCTCATGTGGTGAATGCTGAGTCCGTTTCCTATGCATGCACCCGGATCACGAGTGAAGTAAAGGTTTGGCATAGGGTCTAGATAGAACGGGTAAGATGAAGAAATGAATTCGGCAAACGAATTCGACTTAAAACTTGGAACTTCGTCCTTCTTAACACCGCTGACAATCTTTGCAACCATTTCCTTCGTCGGCATCTCGTTCAGGTATTGGAAAACTGCCTCCCCGGCGAATTTGCTGTTCATATGGCTCTCTGCAATGAATTCTTCCAAAAATTTAGCTTTAATCTCCGGATTTGCAAGCGCCTTAGCTGTCTCATCTACGTAGTATACCACTTCGACGCCGTTGTCTCTAAGCACCTGAGCAAAAGCATCGTGTTCTTGCTGTGCAATCTTCAGGTATGGTATATCATCAAAAAGCAATCTTGCAAAGTTCTCCGGAACAAGGCCCTCAACCTCATAGCCAATTCTATGAAGAAGAACTTTGTTTAACTTTCCAATCTCAGAATAATTGTGTATTCCGGGTCTCATAAAATCCTCTCTTTTCTCTATATCAATATCTTATATAACTAAGATTGTAACATTGTTAAAGAAATCGTCAAGCTATTCGTTTTAATAAGCTGCTTTGATGTGGTATACTTTTATCAAAGAAAGATAAATCGAGGACAACTTATGAAGAGAATCTTACTCATTGCAACGGGTGGAACAATCGCTTCAGTCCAAACCGAAAACGGTCTGAAACCTGCGATTTCCCCGGAAATGTTGCTTTCATACATACCTAATGCTTGTACAGCGTGCGACATTGATGTAAAGCAGATTTTTAATATAGACAGCACCAATATCCAGCCCGAGCACTGGATGCTCATAGTCAGAGAAATTGAGTCAAGCTACGATAGTTATGACGGCTTTTTGATAACGCACGGAACGGACACCATGGCATATACAGCAGCAGCTCTTTCCTACCTGATACAGGGAGCAACTAAGCCCATAGTTTTGACAGGGGCTCAGAAGCCGATTTCGGACGAATTCACCGACGCAAGACGCAACCTCAGTGACAGTATCAGCTTTATACTTAACGGCGGTCTTAACGGCATTTTTATCGTCTTTGACGGCAAGGCAATACTGGGAACCAGAGCACGTAAGATTAGAAGCAAGAGTTTTGCCGCCTTTGACAGTATAGGCTACCCTATCGCTGCTTTCATAGATGATAATCGGATAATCAAATACTTAGAGGCTCCGGTAGTCCAAGGAGAGGTGCGCTTTGCTCCGTCGATATCCGATTCCGTATTCCTGCTCAAGCTGATTCCCGGAATCAGACCCGAGATTCTCGCTTATCTTGGCCAGCACTACGACATCATCGTGATTGAAAGCTATGGTGTTGGTGGTATACCATTCTATGACAAGAGAAACTTCATGAATGAACTTCGTACCTTGACCGAAAAGGGTAAAATCATCGTTATCGCGACTCAAGTCATGCTCGAGGGAAGCGATGCGGAGAAATACGAGGTTGGTGCCCTTGCCCTCGACAGATACAATGTGCTTCAGTCCTTTGATATGACGGTAGAATCGGCAGTAACAAAGCTGATGTGGCTATGTGCCGAGCATTCGGACTACGAAGAAATTCGAGAAGGTTTCTACACGTGTATTAACCACGACCTGCTCTACGAACCTAAGAGCTAGACGTATTATTTGGAAATACAGTAACTGAGACGGATGCCTGAATGGACGCCTTATAGGTTTTGCGTCCCATACACATAGAATAAATTGGAGGAAAATATGGAATTAAATCAAGTAAAGGAAAAACTACTTAAGCTACAGAGTCGCCTTAGCGCATACGCACACGCTATGGAAAGCATCAGCTATGACGGACAGACTGTTGCCCCAAAGGGCACTGCCGAAAACCGCGCTCACGCTCTTGCCGTGCTCAGCGAGGAGGAATACCTGATCAAAACAGGAAGTGAAACAGTAGCTCTTCTCGAGCTTCTGGATAATAACAAGGCTGTTTTGACAGAAGAGGAAAAGCGCATGGTTCACCTCATGCTCAAAGATATCCGCCGCATGCAGAGCATCCCTATGGACGAGTACATCGCCTATCAGGAGCTTGTTGTAAAAGCTGAAGACGTTTGGGAGGATGCTAAGAAAAACAACGACTTTGCTTCCTTTGCACCATACTTAAGCGAAATTTTTGAGACAAATATCAAATTTGCAAAGTACTGCGCTCCGGATAAAGCGCCTTACGACTACTGGCTCGGTGAATACGAGGACGGCCTGACAATGGAAGTCTGCGATGAGTTCTTCGCCAAGTTAAGAGAGAGAATCGTACCGCTAATCAAGCACATTTCGGCAAGCGAGCAGGTTGATTCATCGTTCCTCAAGGGGAACTTCCCTGTTACCAAGCAAGAGGAGCTCTCATACTATCTGATGAAGCTCATGGGGCTTGACCTTGCACACTGCGGCCTTTCAACAAGTGAGCATCCGTTCACAACAAGCCTCGGTTCACATCTTGATGAAAGAATTACGACGCACTACATGGATGATGACTTCGCTTCTTCGATGTATAGCGTAATCCACGAAAGCGGTCATGCACTCTACGACACAGGAGTTGACGACAAGTATCTATACACACTTCTCGACGCAGGCGTTTCTATGGGAATCCACGAGAGTCAAAGTAGATTCTACGAGAACCTGCTGGGTAGAAGCAAGGAATTCGTAGCATTTGTACTTCCTAAGCTAAAGGAGCTTTTCCCTTCGCTAAAGGATGTTACAGCCGATGCGCTTTATTGTGCAATCAATAGGGTTGAACCTTCTTTTATCAGAACAGAGGCAGATGAGGTTACGTATTGTCTTCACGTTTTGGTGAGATATGAGCTCGAGAAGAAACTGATGGCCGGCGAAATAAAGGTTACGGAACTACCTGAACATTGGAATAAGCTATATAAAGAATATCTGGGAGTCGACGTTCCTAACGATAAGCTCGGTGTTCTTCAGGATAGCCACTGGGCCGGCGGTGCAATCGGCTACTTCCCGTCATACGCACTGGGTTCCGCCTATGGCGCTCAGCTTCTATCAAAGATGGCTGCCGAAATCGACGTCAAAGACGCTCTATCAAAGGGCGACTTCTCAAAGATAAACGAGTGGAACAGAGAGCACATTTGGAAACACGGAAGTCTCTACCGCTCAGATGAGCTTCTCGAAAAAGCTCTCGGAGAGAAATTCTCAGCCAATGACTTTATTGACTACCTAGAGAAGAAATTTAAAGAAATATATAAATAGAAAGGACGGCAAGAACCGTTCAAAGGAGAAGTCATGTTTAACTTTAACCATTTTAATTTTAACGTCTTAGATTTAGAGCGCAGCCTTGAGTTCTATGACAAGGCGCTTGGACTAAAGCCTGTTCGTGAAAAACGCGGTGACGACTACACTCTGGTCTATCTCGGCGACGGAAGAACTGACTTTCAGCTGGAACTCACATATATGCACGACCGCAAGGAGCCATATAATCTGGGTGAAGTAGAGTATCATCTCGCTTTGAGTACTGACGACATGGAAGCATCCAGAAAACTTCACGATGAGCTTGGCTGCATTTGCTTTGTAAATGAGGCTATGGGAATTTATTTCATCGAAGATCCTGACGGGTACTGGATAGAGATTGTTCCACAAAAGTAAGCAATCTGCAAATTATATGTCATTCATCGATTGGAGACAGTAAAAATGGAAAGGAGAGTATGATTCAGCCTATGAGCTAATCATACAAGAAAAAAATGAAAATTGAAAAGCCAAAAAATCATATCTTAGGCCCATTGTTTCAATTTCTTGCTGTAACTTTCGGTGCTGTTCTTTTTGCAATAAACCTCTGCAGCTTCGTTCCCGCAGGAGGTCTTTATCCGAGCGGCTTCTCCGGAATTGCAATTCTGATTCAAAGAGTCTGTGCTAAGTTCTTTGTGCTTGACATACCGTTCACAGCCCTATATATTCCGATAAACCTTATTCCTATCTACATAGGCTTTAAGTACATCGGTAAAAGGTTCACACTTTACAGCCTTTACGTAATCGCACTCACCAGTATTTTGACCGATACAATTCCGAAGTTTGTAATAACCGAGGACATGCTCCTAATATCTGTATTCGGTGGAATCCTCAACGGACTTGCTGTTGTTGTTACGCTTCTCGCCGGTGCAAGCGGTGGCGGTATGGACTTCATATCGATATTCATGTCGGAGCGCAAGGGCAAGGACGCATGGAATTTGATACTGCTCACAAACTCTTTGATTTTGCTGACTGCAGGATGTATTTTCGGCTTTGAAAAAGCCCTGTACTCGATTATATTTCAGTACTGCAACACGCAGATTATCAAGCTATTCTACAAGCGCTATCAAAAGCACACACTGCTCATCATCACCGATAAAACTCAGGAGATTTACGAGCAAATTCGCATTGTTACACACCACGATGCGACTCTGTTTTTAGGCACCGGTTGCTACGAGGGCGCCGAAAGAAAGATGCTTTACTCGGTCGTAAACAGCGATCAGGTTTCAACAGTCATAAATATTATTAAAGAGATAGACCCTAAAGCATTTATCAACTCGCTTAAGACCGAGGAGCTTAGCGGTAGGTTCTATAAACAGAAGAAGAGATAAAAATCATTCCAGTGATGGATTTCCTTATTACAATGAGACGAGAGCCGCCGGTTCTCGTTTTTTGTGTTTTGATAGAAAAAATTTTTTAATATAGAGATGATTATAGGCTTGATTTTTCCCCACGAAGAGTTATTATATAATTAAGAATAGTCGAATACGGTTCTTGGATGTGATTTTATGTATACGAGGAGCTTGTCATGAACACAGAAAAAATCGTAAAATACATATTTTATTCACTGTCAGCGGTGATAATAATTGCAATTATATTTTCTATAATTGTACTTATAACTGGACATAACTTATCTATTAGCGGCTCATCACTTAATTACATTGTCTATATACTGATATTTTACTTGTCCGTTTCACCCATACATTTTATATATCGCTATCGAAAATACAAAACTGTGGAAAATCTAAATACCTATATTCCCGCAAGAAAAGCCTTTGTTATAACTTCTCTAATTGCGCTGGAATTAAATGTATTTACACTTGCATTTGTTCTATATGCCTTTTGTCACCCTGAGGCTTCGCTTCCGATACCTTTTGATCCCAACATCTTATTCATATCGTGTTTTATCTCTATAATAGCCTGGGGCATTTCTTTAGTCACGGTTATATGCAGTTATTTTGTATTGAGGTGGAGAGGCTTACTATAAGTATAGAGTTATATTCATCAATATATTTACCATATTACTATATACGATCAATACTTATGGCCGATTGATTTTTATGATTCAGGTTCAAACGAACTAAACGAAAAACGTCTAGATGTATTCATTAGATATGAATCTGATAGTAAAACTGAAATTTTTTATATTATAGGATACGATGGGTATTGTAATGCTTCAGAACCAAGTAAGATAGAAATCTTTTTACGTCATGTAATTGTATAGATGCGAGGAGCTTGTCATGAACACAGAGAAAATCGTAAAACACATTTTTTATTCACTGTCAGCAGTGATATTAAGCATGCTGATATTAACATACTCTATAATCAAGCTAGATATTGCGTATTTATTGATTGGGGATATTATAGAATTCATATATAAGCATTGTTTCGTTTATATATCAATATTTTATATGTTCATCTTATCAATGCATTTTATATATCGCTATCGCAAATACAAAACTGTGGAAAAGCTAAATGCCTATCTTTCCGCAAGAAAAGCCTTTGTTATAACTTCTCTAATTGCGCTGGAATTAAATGTATTTACGCTTGCATTCGTTGTATATGCCATATATCACACTAATTTCTCGCTTCCGATACCTTTTGATCCCAACATTTTATTCATATCGTGTTTTATCTCTATAATAGCCTGGGGCATTTCTTTAGTCGCGGTTATATGCAGTTATTTTATAGTAAGGAGGGAATGAGTCATGAGAAACAAAGCAAAGATATTCTCTATAGCTTTAGTCCTTGTAATTGCAGCTATCTTGATCTTTGTCTTTTATAGCAAGTCTTCGAAGACCAAAGCCGGAAACAATTTTCGCGATGACTACCTCAAGATTTCTATGAAGGCAATTCAAACAAATCCTGAGCTTGTCACTGTCAGTAAGAAGGATAAAAATGGCGAATTTAAGGATATAACCGCTAAGTTCTATATCAATTACATAACGGATATTCAGGAAGGTAAGTTCGATAAGGCTCTAAAGCTGCTTTCCGATGAGGATAATTATGATATCTCCTTTGAAAGTGGACACACTGACCTGAAACCTCTTTTGGTAGAATTTCGCGATGGCTATGAAAAGACGGGAATAATAGGACGAATCCTTCAACATATCCGCGAAGCAAAGGAACAGAATCTAAAGCCGGTAAAGCTTAGTGAAGAGGAGCAGGCAATAAGAAATTTTGCACATGTAGTTTTCAACTTCAACTACAAGGATAGATACACAAAGTACATAGATAATAAAGATAAGTACTACGAGCAATTTAAAGATGTTGCTACAGAAAACTGCATAGAGATGATGAAACAAGAACATTTTCCATATGAGATTGAGGAAATATATGGCGCAGATAAAAAGTCCCGCGTTTTCATCAAAGTTAAACCGCGCCCGGGTGGTGACTACACCGCTATAAGCTACCAGTTGCGAGATGGTACAGTGTACAAAGTAACTCAGGTATTCGAAGCAAAATGCAAGAAAGTTAATGGCAGGATGCTGGTCGATGAGTTCCTGGAGCTTAGTACGGTTTGGAATGAGTTATAAAAGGTGAATAGCAAGCACAAAAGGAGAGCAATACTCTCCTTTTGTATTTGGGACTATGTATTATCACAAGTTTTTTCATAAAAAACAAATAATACAACAATTTATTTTCTGACTTCCCAGAATCCACCTCTATTTGCTCCGTGGCGTACCAAACGTCCTTTTTCACGCAGAGATTTAATTATTCGCTCAACCTGACGACTGGATAAATTAAGTTTTTCTGCAATTTTTACTGCACTCAGTCTTGGATTATTATCTAAAAGATTTAAGATCCCCTCTTCATTTTCTCCGACATTTTCTCCGACATTTTCTCCGACATTTCTTGTTCTTATCAGAATTTCTTCTAAGGCAATCTTTATAATGCCCAGCATGAATAAAACAAAATCATTGGCATTTTCGTTCTCGTTGGAAGTTCCTATTGCATCATAATATGCTTGCTGATTATCATGAATTAAGGATTCTATAGGTACCCAAGCAAAAAATGGCTTCCATTTCGATAAAATCAAGGTGTGCCACAATCTTCCCGTTCTTCCATTTCCATCAAAAAATGGATGAATGAATTCGAATTCATAATGAAACAAGCATGCTTTTATCAGCGGATGCAAGCTGCTTTCTTTGAGCCATGTAAATAAATTCTCCATCACTTCCGGTATGTAGCTTGAAGGAGTTCCTGCATGAATCAGTTTTTCTCCATCATATACACCTGCATTCCCACTCCGAAACATACCGGACTCTTTTATTAGGTCTTTTGTCATAATTCTATGAGCTACCAATAAATCTTCTATGGAATAAGGATTCAATATATCTAACTTCTCATATATTTCATAAGCGTTTTGGACTTCTTTAATATCCTCCGGTGGAGCAAGGACTCGTTTGCCATCAATAATATCTGTCACCTGCCCGATTGATAGTGTATTTTGTTCAATTGCAAGCGAAGAATGAATCGTTTTAATACGATTTTCTCTTCGGAGTATAGGATTTGTAGTCAAGCCTTCATATGCAGAAAGTTCTCCACTCAGCTCTGCAATTTCAGCAGTAATAGTCGCTATCTGTTCATTCATTTCAAATGGTAGTTTATAAATTTTCATTGTAACTCCATAATGATTTTACTATAAAATCAGCTAACCTAAGAGACCTTCCATCACTGTGAATAGTATAGCACAAAAGGAGAGCAATGCTCTCCTTTTTCTATCGCTTAAAGACGATTTGACCTCCAACCATGGTCATGACCGGAAGTATATCCTTGATTTCATCAGGGTTTACCATGAATATGTCCTTATCTAAAAGGACCATATCCGCTAGGTATCCCGGCTTTATGCGGCCTTTGATGTCTTCCATAAATTCGCCGTAGGCACTCTCAATGGTATAGGCATCTATTGCCGTTTCAACATCGACACACTCTGCCGGATAGAATCCACCCTCCGGCCTTCCCTGTCTATCCTTTCTGGTAACAGCCATATAGATATTAGGGAATGGATTGCAGTCCTCAACCGGGCAGTCTGTGCCGTAGGATACATGTGCCCCCTTCTTTGCCAGACTTCCAAAGGCATATGAGCTCGAAGCCAGCTCTGAACCAACTAGGTCATCTACGATTTTCATATCGTAGTCCAGGAAGATCGGCTGTGCGAAGACGAGAATGTTCAGCTTTGCTATTCTATCGACGAGTTCCTTACTCGTAAGCTGACAGTGAATTAGGGCATGTCTCAGCTTGTTTTCACCATCTACAAAGGCTTTCTCATAGCTATCTATCGTACGCTTTACTGCCTCATCTCCGATTACATGAGTAACCACCTGAAGTCCGTGCTCCTTTGCGATGCGGCAATATTCATCCATATCTTCAACGCTTATCCACTCAAGCCCGTGGTCATCCGGATTTCCGACATAACCTTTTGTCATCAAAGCTGTTCTGGCACCCAGGCTTCCGTCCTTAAAGAGCTTCAGCGGTCCAAGCGTGAGCCATGAATCCTTAGGATAATCACCATTAGCATATTCTCCATTCTCAAGATACTCCTTAAAGTCCTCAAGTCTATTAAAGCAAACCTGATGTCTATATCGGAGCAAAGCTTCTCCCTTATCATATATGTCGTGGAAGAGCTTAAAAGCCGCAGGACCGTCCATAAAGGTCGTTCCCACATCATTACTCTGAACGCTCGTAAGTCCGTGAGCAACCGCATATTCCATAGTCTCAAGCAGAATCTTACGCCTATCTTCCAGTGAAAAATCAGGTATAAGGCGCTTGGCTATGTTGCAACCGTTTCCTGTAAATATACCGCTTGGCTTTCCGTCCTCGCCTACGAGGTAGTCGCCTTCCTTGAAAAGCCCTTTGTTTGCCTCGATATCAAGTATCTCTAGAATCTTTGAGTTTGTTGAAATTATATGACCGCAAACTCTCTCAAGAACTATTGGAAATTCTGTGCTAATCTTGTCGAGATCATTTTTGTCCGGAATCCTGTTGCTATCCACGAAATTATCCTGATTCCAGCCGATGGCATGGAGCCCCTCTTTGACGTGATTAGGATGAGTTCTTGCAAACGCTCTGCATATCTCAATCATCTCATCTATCGAAGTAACACCCTCTATCATCGCCTGATTTCGTGTCTCACCAAACTGCATAAAGTGCAGGTGAGAATCGTTGAGTCCCGGTATCAAAGTTCTTCCCTCGCAGTCAATCAGCTGCGCTGCACTGCAATTTCCGTCTAACTTTGATGCTTCGGCTTTGATGTCCTTATTGGATCCAACCGCTACAATCTTGTCATCCTCGATTAAAACAGCCTCTGCAAAGTTTCCTCTCTCAACATATACCTTTGCATTAAATAAAATCTTACGCATTCTGTTTCACTTCTTTCTTAAGCTTTCGGTCAAAGATAAAGTAAACAACGGCACCGATTGCCGGAACTACAAGTCCAAGAGCCCCGTTAACCGGATCCTCCATAACTCCCTGAACGAGAAGTCCAACGAATACTAGAGTAACCAGGATTACTGAAACCGGATAGAACCAAACCTTGTAAGGCCTCTCGATATTAGGATACTTATGTCTTAAAATAGGCAGTGCAATGATAACCATAACGTTAAATACCATGCCACTGATTACGACTAGGTTTGTCAGCTGATCAAGATTTCTTAGCAGAACAAGTACAACTGAAAGTACGCATTGAACGATGATAGGCACGGTTGGAACCTTGTGCTTAGGATGTAGCTTCTTAAAGCTCTTGAAGAAGTGTCCCTCTTCAGCCATCGCATAGTACATCCTTGGCTGTGCCAAAGTCATTCCGTTGAGTGTACCGAACATCGCCAGAATCATGCCTATAGAAACGATAACTCCGCCCGCGTTTCCGAGAAGAGTCTTTGCAACTGCAGTGCCTAGGTAGAGATCCTCTTTTGATATCATCTCTGCAATCTTATCATGAGGAAGAACCTTCATGATTGCGAAATTGAAAAGTGTATATAGGAGTGTAACTCCACCGATTCCGATGATTATTGCTAGTGGCATATTCTTCCTGGGATTTCTGATTTCCTCGGCAACCGTATTTAGGTTTGTCCACCCCTCGTATGCCCAAAGTGCTGCAACAATTGCAATAGCCATCATTGAAACAATGTGAGTGTTGTTCTCTGCTGCATATGTTGCCGCCGAGCCTAATGAAAGGTCAGGGCTTACCTTGCCGGCAAATAGTGCTACTCCCATTACGATTGCAATAGGGACCAGCTTGGCTATCATTGAAAGGCTCTGAACCAAGGAAGCTATCTTTACACCGATTAAGTTGTAGATAGTTGTGCCGATAATCAAAACGATAGCGGCTACTTTGATACCGAAGTCACTTATATCAAAGAAAGACTTGGCAACATTCATCAAAGCGATTGAAACTGCAGCGATGGAACCCGGCCCTCCGAGCAGCCAATCTGTAAAGCCTGCCATAAATCCCACGACAGGATGAAAAGCCTCATTTAGGTAGATAACTCTTCCGCCTGCCTTAGGCATCGCAGTTCCAAGCTCTGCATAGCAAAGACCTGCGACAAGTGAGATGACACCTGCAAGCAGCCAACAGATTAGCGCCAGACCGCTGTTCATCCCCGTTCTCTGAAGAACGTATGACCCTAGATAGAATATTCCGGAGCCAATCATGATTCCCCCGATAATACTGATTCCGCCAAATACGCCAATCTCTCTTTTGAATTCGGTTTTTTCAGTCGTCAACGAAGATAATTTCTTATCATCATGCATAAAAATCCCTCCTTAATGTGTACGCTTATAAAATTAAAAGCGCTTTAGATAACCAAAGCACTTTAAACTACTTTCCGTGAGTATAACTCAAATTCCATGCATTGTCAAACAATATTTGAGCACGAAAAATAAGATTTTTTAATTAAGCAAAGGAGTATAAATTAAGATTTTTAATCATATTTATGCATTATGCTATTTATTTTGTGTTATAGCACTTATCTCTATACGGAGATAACTCTACTTGCCGTTATCAGTTCTTTTATTGTCTCGTTTTCACTATCCCAGAGCTTCCTGGTCTCATCGTAAAACTCCAGCTTGCCCTCGCTTAAAACCATGGTTTTTTCGGCCATTATAGATATCGCGTTTAAATCGTGAGATATGAATATGAGCGTCATACCATTTTTCTTGATCATTTTCTTCAGTATCCTCATCACTTCAAGCTGCACCGGTATATCTAGCGCCGATATTATTTCATCTGCAACCAGAACCTTGGGCTCCGTAAGCATTGCTCTGCAAATTGCCATTCTCTGAAGCTGCCCGCCCGATAGCTGCTCCGGATAGCGCTCGAGCAAATCCGTAGCAAGCTCACACTGAACGAGAAGCTCTTTAATTTTTTCGCTCACGCTTTCCTTGATTGCTCTTGTTCTGCATGATTTCGCCAAGACTCCATTCTCGCTTTTTATAAAGCCTTTCTCGTATCTTAAAGCAACATCACTTAGGGATTTCCCTATGGTCTGACTTGGATCAAAAGCTGCCTTTGAGTTTTGAAATACCATCTGTATAGGATACTTTGATGTATCTCTTCTCTTTTTTCCTACTACAGGTAATAGTTCATTTCTAAATAGAACCTCTCCGCTGTCCGGCTCCATGATTCCGACTAAAATCTTGGAAAGAGTTGATTTCCCGCTTCCCGAAGCTCCTGCTATACCTAGAGTTTCACCCTCGTTTAAGCTAAGACTTACCTTATCCAAAACCTTAAGCCCATCAAAGCTCTTATCTATATTCCTTGCTTCAATTATCCTTTTCTTTCGCTTAATCATTACCTTTGTATTCCCCTCGTGACACAAGTTCCTTTGACGCATTTAGCAGTCTCAATCCTTCATCGCTTTTAGGCGATTCGAAGAACTTTTCAACGCTTTGAAACTCTACCAACTCACCCTTACTCACTATTGCAATATCGTCGCATAACTTCTTTATCATTCCGGGACTATGACTCACATAAATCATAGTAAGGTCGTGATTCTCAGCTAGAGTCTGCAAGATTTCCAGAGTGTTTAACTGGTTTATTACATCAAGTGCTGAAGAAGGCTCATCTGCGATTAGAAGCTTAGGATTCTTCACCATTGCCATTACGAAAACCGCCCTCTGTCTCATCCCTCCGGAAAACTCCTGAGGCAGTAGATTGAGCTTTGCTCTGTCCTTACCAAGGCCAAGCTTTTCGAGCCATTCAATGGCAAGCCCCTCACATTCGCTACCTTTAATACTCTTAGTAAACTCTATTTCTCTGCAGACCTGATCCAAAACGCCAACGTAAGGATTCAGTGCATTTATTGAATCCTGAGGTATATAGCTTATGTACTTCTTCAAAACCTCACGTCTGTCGGCTTCCTTCATCCTATTTAGATTATACTCACCTAGAATTTTGCTTTCACCGACAATTTCCCAACTCTCCTTTGGCAGACTTCCTAGAATGCCCTTTATCAAAAGGCTTTTACCCCCTCCTGAGCTTCCCGTAATTCCCAATTTATTGCCACGGCATAGCTCAAAATTAACATCTTTGAGCTTGTAATCTTTGATAGGGGAATTAGCCCTTTTGAATCTCCCAATACGGCTCCCATCTACCGCATCCTTGTGTATTATTCCAAAATTTTTAAGCGAAAGTATTTTTTCTTCCATCAAAATTTTATCATCCTTTACTATACTCTTCTAACTCTCCACTCATGCTCCAAAGCATCTGAAATTTAGCCATCACTTGTATTTCTTGTCCTTCCAATCGTCAAACATGTAATACATAAACAATGACAGTGACAAAATGCCTAAAGTTGGCCAAAGTATCAAAATAGGCTTTTCGACCATATAAAATCTGTACTGGTAAAGCATGCTGCCCCAGTCCGGAGTGGTTATATCAGACCCTAGGCCGATGAAAGTCAAAGACGCATATGCGAGTATTATATTTCCACCCTGACTTGCCAAGACAGCCATTATCGGAGGCAGATTGTTCTTCAGAATATGGCTGAACAAAATTTTATGCGTAGGTGTTCCCAAAAGCTTTTCAGCTATTATGAATTCCTCATCCAGCATCTTTCTGGTAAGATTCTCGCTTTGATAGGCAAACGCACCAATTCCGTATATTCCTAAAGCCATTCCTACCGCAAAAGGTGAATTTCCAACAGTCATTATTACAATGAGCGCAACAATCAAAGAAGGAACTACCATGGATATATCGGAAAATAGCCTAACTAAAATCCTTATATTCCCTCCAAAGTAACCGCTAATTGTTCCTATTGTGCATCCCACTATTACAGAGGTTATGCTTGCAGAAAGCAGTACCGTAATTGTCCTATTAAACCCCACGACCATGAGAGCAAAGATGTCTCTGCCAAGGTCGTCAGTACCCAAGAGGTGGGCGCTGCTCATAGGTAGAAATTTGTGGTCAATGTTTACCATTTTAGGGTTTTGCGTTGGGAGTAATGCGCAGACGATTACTAAAGCCATCAAGATACTTCCGCCAATTAAGAACTTTTTCATGATGACACCTCCCTCTTCAAAATCCTACCCATTACAAACTCGAAAACTACATTCACCAGGAACATCCACAAAACCAAAATCATTATATAGCTTTGAACCATTGGATAATCTCTTCTGGATATGCTTTCTATCAAAAATGTACTAAGACCCGGAAGCGCCATCGCAAACTCAACTACTGTTGCTCCGCCTAGAACCGATGAAAACTTGGATATTGCAATGGAAAAAAGTCCGTATAGTGCAGGCCTGCTTCCATATTTCAGCAGAGCCTTCTTGCTGTCGTAGCCCCTTATGGTGTAGTACTGCATGAACATGCTTTCAGCGGTTTCCTTAAAATGAACCCTAACCGCTCTGGACATAGGCCCAATCATTGGAAAAGCGACAAAAATAATAGCAACAATAATACCTGCCGGTGTTACATTAGTAAAGAACTTCATTATTTGAAGCTTTACGCCAAGGAAATATATTGTAATCAAAATCAGCAAAAATACAGGCACCGTCTGACTCATCAAAGTAAGAGCTCTAGAAATATAGTTGTATTTTCCCTTATCGTTTAGTGACGCCTTATATCCTATCCAAAATCCCGCAAGCATGGCTAAGAGGATTCCGCCCATTCCGAGACCAAAAGATAGCGGAAGTCTTGAAATTATCTCAGACTTAAGCGAGTCCTGAGTCAAATATGACTTTCCCCATTCGCCAGATAAAAAGTCCTTCATCCAGCTAAAATACTGCTGAACTAGAGGCTCATCAAAATGATATTGCGCCTCTATAGCTTTGATATTTTCCGTCGTCCTCGGAAGTCCAAGCTGTGTCAAAGTTATGTCTACCGGAGAACCCGGAGTTATTCGCACAATGGCAAAGGCTACAATGCTGGTTGCGAAAAACACAAGTATCCACTTTAAAATTAGCTTTACATATTTGTTCATATGTTTCATGTCATCCTTTAAATAAGGGGATGTAACGCATAATGCACACCCCCTTGTTTCACTATTTAACTTTTAGAGTTGAGTTTACAATGTAGTAATCTCCATTCCAAAGCTTATAATCCTTTAGCTTGTCAGATACAGCTGCATGCCACTTAGGATCCATTGTCATCAAAACAGGTCTATCCTTTAGAATCTGCTCCTGTGCCTCTATTGCAAGTTTATCGATGTTCTCAGGATTTGTTTCACTACCCATCTTGTCAAGAATCTCATCTGTTGTAGCTGAGCTATATGACATGAAGTTATTAGGTCCACCTGTTCTGAAGAACTGGTTCAAGAAATATACCGGTGTTCCTGCGGGAGAAGGATGCTGTGCATATACAAGAATATCAAATTTCTTGCTTGCTGTAACTTTTGATATATCGTCTACCACCTCAACTGATGTCTTGATTCCAAGCTTCTCCAGCTCTGAAGCGATTGTCTGGCTAGCCTTTGGAAGGTCTGCCTTTGAGCTATATGTCTTGATAGAAAGAGTCAGTTCCTTGCCATCTTTCTTTCTGTACTTTCCGCCATCCTCTAGTTTCCATCCTGCGTTATCAAGTAGTGCCTTTGCCTCATTCAGATTATATGTGGCCGATACTTTAGCATCAAAGCTGTTGTACCCTGCAAACAGTCCCGTTGGAAGCGTTCCGCCATCAAGAGCCTTCTTTATAGCCTCTCTATCTATGCCCTTGTCTATAGCTTCTCTTACTGAGGCATCTTTTAGAATATCGTTTTCTAGGTTCAAGAATGTATAATACTGATATGCTGCATCAAAATCTATAACATTTTTCTTTTTGTCCTTTAGTTCCTTTGCAATATCACCTGTCAATCCGAACGCCAGATCAATTTCCCCTGATTCGAACGCCAGCTTAAGAGCATTTATATCCTTGAAAGCCTTAATCTTAACGGTTTTAGGTCTTGCACTCGCATCCGGATAATTTTCATTGGGTTCTAGAGTGACCTCGCTCTTTGCTTTTAGCTCTTTAATCTTAAATGGACCTGTAAATACATACTTATCGCCATCCTTTTTAAATACAACATTAGTCCACTCACCTAGAATTGACTTTAGGTCCGTTGTTGCTCTCTCTGTCTTTGCAGTCAAAGTGTAGTCACCTGTTGCCTCAAACTTAATCTTTCCAGCTGAAGCATTTGAAAGCTTATTCTTTTCCTGAATCTCATTTAGGCAAGCAGCCAGAGCCTTAGCATCTACCTTGCTACCGTCAGCAAATTTAGCGTCCTTTTTCATTGTGATTTCCCAATCTGTATCGCTCTTTGCCTCTAGCTTGTCCACGAATCTTGACTCCATGCTTCCGTCTTCTTTCTGCATGAATACATACTCAGAAATTCCGTGGCTTGTAATCGACCATGCATTTCCTCCATCAAGCGGATTATCATCTGTGATTACCCATGTCTGTCCGATGGTTACAGCGTCTCCGCCACTCTTGCTCTGTCCACATGCAGTAACAACGAAAACCATTGCAAACATCATGAAAACAGCTAAAAACCTTTTCTTCATATTTTCCTCCCTTTTCTAATACACGATAGTGCATCCATTTGCCGAATAAAAAAAGCCCACACAAAGGCAGGCGAACAAGCCCTTCCTTTATCCTCGTAAAATCCGGCGATATCGCAACGAAGCAGGTCTTCTGACTTAGGCATCTACACCTTTTACCTTCCCAGATTTAAATCCAGTGGCTTACAAAAGGCTAAACCATCACAGCGACGGGATCGCGTAAGAATTGCACTTACTTCCCTTTTAATCATAGTAATATGAACTCGCGTTGCTTTTATTCTTCTTTTTTTACAAACTTGGTTTGCTATTAGTATTATATACAAAGGCGAAAGTTTAATCAATATATTTAAGTACCTGTGTGAGGGGCTTGGGTATCAGGTTTGTTGATACAGGAAGCTTTGCATAAAAAATGAGCCTTAAATGAGGCTCACTTTTAGAAATTTATTTTTATCAGTCGCGTGGCACTACCAGAATTCTTATTGCATTCAGCACTGCCAAAATTAAAACACCTACATCCGCAAAGATTGCAAGCCACATATTTGCCAGACCTACAGCTCCGAGTATTAGGCATGCCACTTTGACACCTATGGCAAAAACTATATTCTGTCTTACAATCCTCATACACTTCTTTGATATTTTGATAGCTTCGGAAACCTTCCTTGTGTCGTCATCCATCAGCACGATATCTGCAGCTTCAACTGCCGCGTCAGAACCCATAGCTCCCATTGCGATTCCTATGTCTGCACGTGAAAGCACCGGTGCATCGTTTATTCCATCTCCAACGAAGGCAACCGCATCCTTGCCGGACGTCCTAGTCGCCATAAGCTCCTCTATTTTTTCCACCTTGTCTCCGGGAAGAAGTTCGCTATACACCTCGTCGATTCCAATAGCCTTAGCTACTTCGTTTGCAGTGGTTCTGTTATCTCCTGTGAGCATTACCGTCTTTCTGATACCTTCGGCTTTTAGCTTTGATATAGCATCAAATGTCTCTTCCTTTACAATATCAGAAACGACAATATATCCTGCGTATTTGCCATCAATAGCGACATGAATCACGGTTCCTGACTCAGTGATATCATCACATGCGATTTCAATGCTCTTCATAAGCTTTGCATTTCCCGCATAGACATCAAAGCCGTTCACCTTAGTTCTAACACCGTGTCCTGCAAGCTCCTCTGAATCTGAAACCCGGCAGTCGTCCTCAACATTAGCAGCATTTCTAAGGGCCAGTGCAACCGGATGATTGGAGTACATCTCTGCATGAGCAGCATAGTGAAGCAGATCCTCCTCGCTCATGTCCTTTGCGACAACCTTTGATACTGCGAAAACGCCTTTTGTTAGGGTTCCCGTCTTATCGAATACGACGGTTTTGACATCTGCAAGCATCTCCATGTAGTTTGAGCCTTTGATCAAAATTCCCTGAGTGCTGGCAGCCCCGATTCCTCCGAAGAAACTCAAAGGAATGCTTATAACCAGAGCACATGGGCAGCTTATTACCAGGAAGGTGAGGGCTCTGTAAATCCAAGTGCTCCAAACGACCGGATTTCCCATTATACTCAAAACTACAGGTGGCAGAATTGCAAGGGCTATGGCACTGAAAACTACTGCCGGGGTGTATACTCTGGCAAATTTGGTTATGAAGTTCTCAGATTTAGACTTTCTCGAGCTTGCATCCTCAACCAGCTCCATGATTCTCGCTACAGTTGAATCGCTGAACTCCTTAGTTGTTCTTATCTTCAGAACACCACCGGTGTTGACACAGCCGCTGATTACCGAATCTCCAGCACATACATCCTGAAGCATGCTTTCGCCCGTCAGAGCGCTTGTATTGAGGCTCGATTCACCTTCTACGACCACACCGTCGATAGGAACCTTCTCTCCTGCCAGAACTGTAATGACAGTGCCAATCTCTACGTCCTCAGGGTCGACCTGCTCGAGAGTATTGCCCACCTCTATATTTGCATACTCAGGCATGATATCTATCAACTCGCTGATGTTTCTACGGCTTTTACCGACGGCATAGCTCTGGAAGAACTCACCAATCTGATAGAAAAGCATTACTGCAATCGCTTCGAGGTAGTCATCCCCGTCGATGAATGCGATTATAAAGGCTCCTATTGTCGCTATAGTCATCAAAAGATTCTCATCAAAAGGCTGTCTATTAACTATGCCTTTAAATGACTTTATAACTATGTCATATCCGACAACGAAATATGGCACCATGTAAAGTACAAGCTTCGCAATTCCACCAGCGGGTACGAAGTGGACAATAGCGGTGAGCACTATAGATACTAAAATTCTTATCAAATTCTTCTTCTGTTTCTGATTCATAATCGGACCCCTTAGACTAATCTAATACTATGGGATTTATAGAAAAACCTCGCAGTCGCTTTCAACCTTCTTGCAGTTCTTTCTAACTTCCTGCATTACAGCATTTTCGTCTGCACCTTCTTCAAACTCAACCTTCATCTTGAGCATCATGAAGTTAATGTTTGCATCTTTAACGCCGGCAGTCTTCTTTGCTGCTTCTTCCATTTTGTTTGCACAGTTTGCACAGTCAACTTCGATTTTGTAGGTCTTTTTCATCGTATTTCTCCTCATTTAATTAAAAGATTATTTAATTGTTATGTTTATTGTACCCTACTTTTGTCTAAATTAACAGAGGAAATTTGATTTTTGCTTGAAAATTTTGCTGTAAATCTCTATACTCATAATTGAAAGCCTTTGAAATACGGAGAATTATAATGAAATACAACGAAATCAAAATTCCACACGATCACGGTCAAGATTACGAAAAACTTTTAGAGCAGATGCCTGATTCAGATACAATTAAATCCGTTTCCGACATATTGAAACAGCTGTGCGACCCCACGAGACTTCGCATTTTTTGGCTTCTATGTCACTGTGAGGAGTGCGTTATAAATATTGCAGCCTTCATGGACATGAGCAGTCCTGCGGTTTCACACCACCTAAGGCTTCTTAAGACGAGCGGTCTCATCGATTCAAGACGCAACGGCAAGGAGATGTACTACCGCGCTTCTGATACCGAGGTGGCCAATGCTCTTCACCGCATAATCGAGAAAATCGCTCACCTGACATGTCCAGGCTGTGAGTTTCAAGAACATCAAAACCGCTGATTGCAACTTTACGCTCAGCGGTTTTTCTTGTTTGTCGGATATAATGGATATGTATTTAGCCTTCGTCTATATGCTAATTTTAATCTCTCTTCCTGTGGATTTATGCTCCACGCATTTAACACCCGAGGCCTTGAACATCAGCTTTGATGCCTTGGTTGCCGATTCGTCCGCATATTTGTCACTTCCGTATACGACAGTTTTAATTCCTGCCTGGATTATTGCCTTTGCGCACTCATTGCAAGGGAAGAGCGTAACGTATAGCTTTGCCCCCTCAAGGCTTCCACCTCTGTAGTTGAGTATTGCGTTCAGCTCTGCGTGAGTCACGTATAGGTACTTGATTCCCAACGCGTCATCAGAGCTTCTATCCCATGGAAATTCGTCGTCAGAACAGCCCTTAGGGAAGCCGTTATATCCCATAGACAGAATTTTGTTGTCATCGCTGACTATGCACGCACCCACCTGAGTATTTGGATCCTTGCTCCTCATCCCCGAAAGTGCTGCAACTCCCATGAAATATTCATCCCAAGTTATGTAATCTGTTCTTTTCATCTTCAATCTCCCTTGTATCCTTGTTTTTTATATTTTAAGTTTGTAATACCTATAATAACTATCATTCCTACGATAAATATTGCAAAGAAAATCATACTCACGGGCATTTGATTTTCTTTTTTCACAAAGATTATTAAGAAATATAGTATGTTTAATAATACGGCTATGCCTGCCACTTGCAAGCTCATTGAACGCAACTTTTTTTCATACATGTAAACATCTTTCTCATATATTTTCTTATGTCCTGCAAGCATTGTAAAATCACGATTTTTAATACTATACTCAATTGCTAGATACATAATCAAAGCAATTGCAGATGCTGATACAACCGAACTCATAGCACCAAATGGATTATAATATCCTAAAAAGGCTAAAATACAATGTATAAGTGATAGCAGATTAGCGCTTAGGGGCACAAGAAAGTAATAGTTCTTCCTGTTTTCACTTTTGTAGAAGTCATTATTTATTATTTCATCAACAGTCACATTAAAAATGATACCTAAATTTTTCAATGTATCAGCATCCGGTTGAGTCTTTGAATTTTCCCAGTTAGAAATCGCCTGCCTCGTAACATTTAGTTTTTCAGCCAATGCGTCCTGAGACATATTATTGCGTGACCTGAGACTCTTAATTGAATCACCCATCCTGCTCATGCAAATTCACCTCCTGATATGGCAATGTAAATACAAGTATCTTATACCATAGCTTTACGCTTACAGTACAGCAACAATCCATTGCATGGTGAAAACCGTCCCTTTTAAGTCTCTATATCTCCTTGGCTTCATCCGCTCTTCTTAAGAATACATCTATTACCTGTTCATATTCGCCTAGGCCCTTAAGTATGCATTCTACATCAAAACCGGCATCCTTTAGCATATTTATGCAGGAATCCTCCTCGTCTCCGCCTATATCGTTAAGCGCATGGTCCCCTGCAACTATTAAAAACGGAGCGAGTATGACCTTACTAGGTCTAAGCTCTTTAAGCTTTGATATGGCTCGTTTGATATCCAGCTCACCCTCTATTGTTCCAACAATATAATTCTCATGTCCCGATGCATGCATCACCGCTTCCAGTTCCTCATATGATGAATCCGTCTCATGGCTGCTTCCGTGTCCGATCAAAACAAGAGCCTCCTCATCTGAAACGAAAGAAAATATATCTGCTATGACATCGCTGATCTCGGCGTAAGAAGCCTCATCATGAAGCATGGCGTTTCCAAGTCTTATACTTTTAAAATCCTTCTTCACTGCATTTAGCTGTGCGACAATCTTTTCGTATTCTATTCCTTCGAGAATATGAGATGGCTGGACTATAATTTCATCGTAGCCTTCAGCCTTTATCTTCTCCAGTGCTTCGCTGACATTGTCAACCTTTAGACCGTCTCGCTTGAGGATTTTTTTCATTATTATGCCGCTCGTCCATGCTCTATATACAGGGGAACCCTTAAAATGCTCTTCTATAGCGTTTTCAAATCTTTCAATCGTCAGCTTTCGCGTTTCCTCATATGAAGTTCCGAAGCTTACTGCAATAATAGCTTTTTTTGACATAATACTTCCTTTCTCTTTAGGCATAGCCTGCTATAAATTTTTCTTCTTATATATAAAATTCACGGAAATAAAGGAAAATATCAGTAGATATATCATCAAAATGATAATTCCCCAAATACTGAAACCCTCTCCGCGAGATATTGATCTAAGCATTCCGCTCGTCTGAGAAAGCGGCAATGCAGAGATAAAATGCTTAAACCCGTTAGGCATATCCTCGGTAGAAAAAAATGTATTGCACAAAAATGACATCGGCACGATTATAAACGATGTATATCGAGGTGCATCCGTATAGCTCTTTGCCATAAAGGAAAGCGTCAGGGCTATTGTAGCAAACACGGTTCCGTTCAGAAACATTATGAGCAGCGACCAAGCGTTAAAAATCAGCCCTGTGTTCAAAGGTAGTGTCAAAACTAAAATCATTGCTGCCGCATATAGCCCGCGAATACTTCCGCCTATAATTTGACCTATTATAAATTGCCAAAGAGGCGTCGGCGATACCATGATTTGGTCAAGGGCCTTTTCATATAGCCTTTGGACGCTCATATTCTGCACAACCGCACCGAAGCTGCCCGTCATAGTCGACATAGCCACAAGTCCCGGAATCAAAAAATTCAGGTAAGGTTCACCATGCGATGTGGTCTTTATCCCCATACCGAAAACTATCAAATATAAAAGAGGTGAGATCATCGCAGAAAGCGTTATCTTATAAAAATCCCTCTTAAATTCTGTCCATTTTTCCCATAGAACAGTAATTATTCCCATATAAAATCTCCATTATCAATAATGCCGTCTATATGCAGGCTTTGGGGTTTTATAGCCCCTCCGACAGCACAACTTACTTTCTTCCGAGCCCTCTGCCTATTCTTTCGATAAAGACATCCTCGAGAGTTGTGTCTCTCAGTGTCATCTTTGATTCCGCTTGGCTCAGATACTCGATTGCCTCCGCCTTTTCCGCAAAGTATCTGCTCGAAATCTCCTCATCTATAAATTCATCAACAGCGTAGCTGCCTAATTCGTTTATAAGCGCCTGCGGAGTATCAACAGCATCCAGCTTCCCCTTATTTATTAAAGCAATCCTGTCACATAGCGACTGTGCTTCCCCTATATAATGAGTTGTCAAAATAATTGTCATCCTGTTGCTGTTTACCTTGCGCAGCAAGTTCCACATCTGCCTGCGGGAAAATGCATCCATTCCCGCAGTAGGTTCATCAAGCAGAAGAATTTCCGGTTCGACCATCAAAGCTCTGCATATCATCAGCTTGCGCTTCATTCCGCCTGAGAGATGCCTGACAATTTTACGTCTGTATTCGAGAAGACCTGTGAAGTCCAAAAGTTCCTCCGTCTTTTGGCGAATGAGCTTCTTCGGCATATGATAGAGCCTGCCTTGATATTCCATCACCTCATCCATGGTCATGTCCTGCCTCATGGAATATTCCTGCGTAATTACACTGAGCTTTCGCTTTTGTGCCAAATTGCGCCTGGTAAGCTCCTCGCCATCCAGGAGCACCCTTCCTTCGGTAGGCAAAAGCACAGTCGAAATCATACTTATAGTTGTGGTTTTTCCTGCGCCGTTAGGTCCCAACAAACCGAAAAACTCGCCAGTCTCAATCTTCAAATCGAGATGATCAACAGCTGTATGATTTCCGAATTGCTTTGTCAAATTACAAAGTTCTATCATATTTTGCCTCTCCAAAAATCTTTTATGTTATAATGGTCTTATGAAAAAAACAAAATTACTAAAAACAATATTATGCAGCTTTTTAGCAATCTGCTTCCTGCTCGTTCCGAGCGAATCCTCCGCTATAGGCGAATTCGATACTTCAGAAGCACCGTCTGCCGTAAAATACGGCATGACCCCTATCTCTTCTTCTGAAATAAACAGCGGAAGCTATAAGATAATGGTATTATCAAGCTCATCATTTTTCAAGCCTGAATTATCCGCTTTGAACGTAAAAGACGGCAATATTACAGTAAAAGTCAAGCTGAAAAGCAAGAGCTACGAATATGTCTTTCTCGGCAGAGCGGAAGATGCGGCAAAAGCCGATAGATCCCGGCTTATACCTGTCGTGATCGACGGCGAAAACTCATATTTTGAGATTCCCGCAGATGCTCTGAATAAGGATGTTCCCTGTGCCGCCTTCAGTATCAAAAGACAGAAATGGTATAACAGAAACATCGTCTTTGACGCTTCAAGCTTACCGGATAAGGCCCTAAATTTTAAAACGCCTAATTACGATTTGATTGAAAAATCAGTGAAGGAATATATTTCCAATCACAATTTGAGCAAGGACATCATGGGTGAAAAGCCAAAGCAAATCGATACTACAGATAATCGCGACGCAGCCAAAAAAATACTCGCAGTTGCATCTGTGGTCATAATAGTCGGTGGAATCCTAAACCATCTGCTCAAACGAAAACGTGCCTAATCGCTTTCGGGTGCTAAAAAGCAAATAGACCGAATACAATTACTAAATATATGTAGATATAATTTACCAAGAACATAGCCGTAGCAATACTACGGCCATGTTTTATTATTCCTTATTTTCTTTAGCTATGATCAATGAAAAATAAGCTGCATCGTCAGGTATCTCATCGACGCTTCCATATTTCTTTTCATTAGAAAGTCCGCAGTTTTCAACCATCTTTACCTTGCGTCCGCTTTCCCTGAGGATTTGCTTTACCGCTGCCATCTGCTTGCCGCTCTTCATAAGAACGTAGTTACCGTCAAGCGCAAGCTTATCATCTAACTGGTGTACGGCAGGGATTATGTGAAGAGGCTCCTGCCACTCGCTTAGAGGAACTCCCAGAGCTGCTGCCGAAGCACAAAAAGATGTAATTCCGCTTATATATCTTGTTTCGAATCCATCGTCCTTGACGATTTTTTCTACGTATGAGTAGGTGGAATAGACAGTCGGATCGCCAAGAGTTATAAAGCCAATATTCTTTCCCTCTGAAAGAACTTTTTCAAGCATCTGTGCACCTCGCTTATGCTCTTTGACAATCTCCTCCTTATCCAAAACCATCGGCATATAGATAGGAAGCAGCTCCTTTTGCTCAATCTCAGGCACCGCCTGTACCGCAATTTTATAGGCTGTAGTCTCTTTTACATCCTTTCCGGGAGCAGCAATGACATCGACCTCTCTAATCATTTTCGCCGCCTTCAGCGTTATATGTTCGGGATCTCCCGGTCCTATACCTATTCCATATAAAATACCTTTCATTATCTTTCCTCCAAATCCACTTGTAATATATCTATTTGCTGTTAAGCTCACAGAGAAGCCTTCCTATTCCCTGAACGGAATGCTCCTCAGCCACTGTAAATCCTCTCTCCGTCCTCTTTTTGAGTTCCTTGGCGGTAATATCCCCTATGCAAACGATTTGACTGTCCGGCAACTCATAGTTATCAAAAAAAGCTCTGACTCCGGAAGCGCTTGCAAAGACCAGGTAGTGACAATCCTCAAAATTTTTTATATCATAGTCGGATGTTCTTTGAACTGTGTCATATATCTTAATATCATCAAAGTCCACCCCTTTTTCCTCCAGTTTTTTATTGAGCTCCGGCGATCCGCCGGCAGCCCTGAGAATCAAAAGCCTCTCGCCATTGCATTCATCCGCTAAGAGTTCTCCGAGCTTTGATGCTGTATACTTCTCCGGCACCAGATCTGCAAGGATTCCATAACTTCTCAGCTTGGAAGCCGTACCTATGCCTATGCAGGCGAACTTCAAATGAGCAAGACTTCGTATATCCGTTCCTCTGCGTTTAATCTCCTTAAAGAAAATATCTATCCCGTTTGCACTTGTAAAAACCAGCCATGAGTAGCCTTGAAAATCGCCGGGGATTTCATCCGCCCCGGAAATTATCTCAAGACTCACAAAGCTTTCAACAAAAGCTCCGAGTTCTTCCAAATGCTCGGCTAACCTTGAGGTAAAGGATCGGGTTCCCGTTATTGCTATGCGCTTTCCATCAAGCGGTCCCTTACCCTTGCTTTCCATGTGAAAGCCTGCAACTTCGCCAACTACCAATATTCCCGGCGATTCGGCAAGCTTTGCCTTCTCTGCGATGTTGCCTAGACAGCCGTCTATTCTCTTCTCTCTTCCCGAAAAACCTCTGCAAACTATGGATGCAGGAAGCTTCGGAGATTTCCCATTTTTGATGAGATTATCGCTAATCTCTGCTATGGAGTTAATTCCCATGAGAAAGACTAAGGTTCCATTTAGCTTAGCAAGTGCCTCGTAGCTTTCAGTTTTGTTACTTGCACTGTGTCCCGTTATGACCGTAAAAGACTGCGCAATTCCTCGGTGTGTCACAGGAATGCCGAGACTTTCAGGAACTGCTATGCAGGAGCTGATTCCCGGAATAAGCTCGCAATCTATGCCCTCAGCCTCAAGCGCAAGATATTCCTCGCCTCCACGACCGAAAACAAAGCTGTCGCCACCCTTTAATCTGGCGACAAGCCTTCCTTTTTTTGCTTCATCTATGAGAATCTCATTTATCTCCGGCTGCGTTTTGCTGTGCTTTGCAAAGCGCTTTCCCACATAAATTTTCTTACAGTCATCCCTGACCTCGCCCAAAAGCATGTCGTCTATCAAATCATCGTATACGAGGACATCCGCCTTTTTCAGTGCCTTTAGGGCTTTTACCGAAATCAATCCCCTGCCGCAGCCTGCACCTATAAGCTGTACCTTTCCTCTCATTAAACTCCCTCCGTAAGATCCTGCAGAACTTTCTCGCAAAGCTCCTGTCTATCCTCAAAGCTACCTTCCAAGCATACCTTTTTTTCGTCCATCAGCGCTTTGATAACAATTCTATCTCCGTCAATCTCCGCATGAACGCCGAGAGCCGATTTACAATCAGCCTTGAGCATACAAAACACGCTTCTTTCAACATCAAATCGTCTTCTTGCATTGGAATCCGAAATATCAGCCAAAAGCTCGGCAATCTCCAAATCACCGCTGCGACATTCTATCGCTATGATACCCTGACATGCTGCCGGTATCATCTCATCGCTCGTAAATTCATGTACAGTATAATTTCTCAGATCTATATTCAGCCTGTCGAGTCCCGCTCTCGCAAGGATTATGGCATCGTATTCGCCTGAGCTTAATTTGTCAATACGCGTACCGATGTTTCCTCTAAGACCCTTGAACTGCGCATTGCCGTCTATTGCCGAATACTCGCGAATCCTTCGGGGACTTCCCGTGCCTATTATCTTCGGTCTTGCCTGTCTCTCAGCTGATTCCCCTGTATCGCATTTAAGCGATATAAGGCAGTCTGCACACGCTGCCGCCTTTGGTATTCCGCCAATCGAAAGTCCCTCTGCGAGCTCATAAGGCAAATCCTTTGCCGAATGCACAGCGATATCAGCCCTCTTATCAAGCAAGGCTTTTTCGATTTCGCGCACAAAAAGACCATCGCCACCGATCTCCTGAATCGGGCGGTTTCTGTCCTTGTCACCCTTTGTTTTTACAATCAGTATCTCGCATTTGACGCCCTTATCTTCAATAAGTGCTTTTACTTGCTCTGCCTGAGCCAAGGCGAGCTTACTGCCTCTCGTCGCTAAAACCAATTTCTTCATCATAATATGCTTCAATTATTTTATCTATATTAACTTCGTTTATATCATCAAGCTTCAAAAGCATCAACATGACATATTTATAAATACGGCTGCGTTCTTGCTGTGAATCAATCTTTGACGACAAATTTCCCCTTAAATCACCCAAAATATCAAGTATAGCTTCGATGTTGTCAGGAATCATATCTTCAATTTGCTCTCTTAAATATCTTGAATATGCGGGACTTTTACCCGTCGTAGAAACGCTTACCACAAGATCTCCCCTTTTGATTATCCCGGGAAGAAAGAAATCGCATTCCTCCCTGTCATCTGCTGCATTTACGGGTATCCCTTTCGCCTTGCAGGAAGCCACTATAGCCTCATCTCGCTCTCTGCTTCCCGTCGCCGTAATGACAAAGTCCGCACCTTCTAAATCATCTTCATCGAAGGTCTTTCTCTCTATTTCTATACCGTCATATAAATCTTCCTTTATAGGCTCTTTTGTGATGATTTTGATTTTGTCCGTAAATTGCCTTATTGCCGCAAGCTTTCTCATCGCAATCCTTCCGCTTCCAACAACAACAAAGCTCTTATTCTCTAAATTTATACAAAGTGGAAATCTGTTCATATTCGCTATCCCTGCATTCTGCGCATAATCGGCACTAACCTGTACGCGAGCACTGCCGCCAACATACAGATAACGGTATCGGGAATAACCGTACTCAAGAACCACACGCTAAACAGCTTTGCTATTCCTATCCCTCCTGTTCCGGATAAAACAAAGTTAAACATGATGAAATAATAGATCAAACCGCAAGCATAATATGCCATCTCTCCTACCAGTGCCGCAACTGCAAGCCTTGAAAATCTCGGTTTTTTCTCTCTGTTTGTCAAAAGCCCTGCAAACAGCGCTGCAAAAGCAAAGCCTATGAGGAAGCCAAATGTCGGTTTAATCAGATATCCAAGACCTCCTCCATGCGCAAATACCGGAACTCCAATAAGACCTATGATTAAATATACTACTATGCTTAGGAATCCGTTTCTTGCACCAAGCAAAAATCCTGCAAGAAGTGCGAAAAAAACCTGTAGCGATACCGTGACCTCAAAAACCCCAATCGGAAGCACTATTTTTATAAGCGCTCCCACTGTCATAAGTGCAGCAAAGAGACCGCAGTAAATCACATCCTGCGTTCTAAAGCCTCTTGTAACATCTTTCTCTACATTACCCATAAAAACCTCCCTTTTATTAAATCTCTATAAATTTCTATATAAATGTCATTTTACAAACATAGATAGACTCCCTATATTCACAAAATAGATATTATGGTCTTAGTGCTGTAATCGGTACAACAATAACGCCATCCTCTCTTTTATATGCCATGTTGCTCATTCCGGATATAACACATAGCACTTTAGGTACAGAGTCTCCGTTATGTTCCATCATTCTTTTAAAACTTAATAGTTCCTCTGCAGCTTTATCTATTTGATTTACACCTAACTTTATCTCAAAAGCTCCATACGTTCCATCTTGAAACTCTATTATTGCATCAACTTCCTTAGCTTTATCATCCCTGTAATGAAAAAGCTTGCCTCCGTAATATTCTGCATATATTTTTAGGTCATGTTCGCATAAGCTTTCAAAGATAAAACCAAATGTATTTAGGTCATTCAGCAGCATCTCTTTTGTGGCACCTATTGCTGCTACAGCAAGAGAGGGATCGACAAAATGCCTCTTTGCAGATTTCAAAATCCTTCTTTTTGACCGAAGCTCTGTGCTGAATGATGGTTGATTATCAATAATAAAAAGTCGGCTAAATATATTTAGATATTCTGTTACCGTGTCAGAATCAATACTTAATCCCTCTTTCTCCGCAATATCTTTTATAATTGTACTATTCTTTACGATTGTACTTTCATTCCTGCCAAGCGAATGTACAAGAGACCATACTTTATTTATATCTCTTCTAACCCCATCCACCTTGAACATATCGTCATCTATAACGGTCTTAAGGTATTCTTTTGCTAGATTTTCCGCATGGTCAGCAGATACTGAAATATTTTCTGGCCAGCCTCCACGCACAGAGTAATATATAAGCTCTTCTACGCGTATATCACCTGTTATTTTCGGTTCTATATCTCCGTCAAACAGTTCCTTAAGAGATATAAGCCCTGATGAATCTCCAGTCTCATAAAGAGACATTGTATTCATTTTTACTTTACTTATTCGACCTGTTCCACTATGCATTACTCCTCTATGATTAGGAGTAGTCGATCCAGTAAGTATATATTTACCTTTACCACCATCAATATCGACATCAAATCTCACAGCATCCCATAAAGGCGGTACTTCTTGCCATTCATCTATAAGCCGAGGGACCTCACCCTTAAGAACAAGGTCCGGGCTCAACTGTGCCATAGTTCTCATTTGAAAATTATTTTGTGGGTCCCCTATAAATGCGGCACTCTTTGCTCTACTTCTAGCCGTCCATGTTTTTCCACAGTATTTAGGTCCTTCAATACATACAGCGCCAAAGCTATTCATATATTCATCCAAATGCTTTTCTATCAATCTAGGCTTATACTCTTTTGGTTTTAGCATATCTTAACACCTCCATACAATAATATTGTATGTCTATTTGGCAATTTTCGCAAGTTCTATCCGGTGTTTTTCTCTAATTCTATTCGGCAAATTTCGCAAGTTCTATCCGGTGTTTTTCTCTAAATTTGTTCTATGAGTTATACGGATAACTATATCAAATCATAAATAACTCCATTATATTAACTACCGTTCTATACCGTCGCGAGCTTTTACCCCGCTAGAATAGTAGTGCCTTGTCTCCTGAATCTCAGAAACGAGATCCGCCCTTTCAATCATGTAATCAGGAGCATACCTTCCCGTCAAAACGAGCTCCGTACCTTCAGGCTTCGCTTCCATCAAAGCCAAAACCTCAGCCTCAGCCAGAAGTTTAAAATAGCAGCAAATCGTAATCTCATCCAAAATCACAAGATCGTAGCTGCCGCCGTGGAGAGCCTCTCTCGCCCGCCTGAGCCCATCCTCAGCACTCCTATAGTCATTTTCGCTCGGCACACCGCTCATCATACAACCGTCAATGCCGTAGAGCTCGACCGTGATTTCAGGAAAGCGCTCCTTTATAAGCTTAATTTCACTATATTCTATACTTTTAACAAACTGACCGATGTAAACTCTAAGACCTGCTCCCGCAGCCCTAATAGCAAGCCCGATGGCCGCCGTAGTCTTCCCCTTGCCGTTTCCGGTGTATACCTGAATATATCCTTTTTTCACGAGCTAAACCTCTTTTATTTAATTTTTACTACAATAAGCAGCTTTTTACTTTAAGTTAATTATATCATTTTCCTTTATATGAGCTTGAACTGTCAAGTCAAGTGCAACGAGGTTGAATAATAAACATCATAAGGAGTTTGGTACTCTTATCAGTAGATGCTTGTCTTCATATTTTCTTATTTTAACAGCCATTCAATTACATCAACAGATTGAATTCCATCATATTCATCATCAATAGCTTTGTCTAAAGCAATAACCATTTTTTTATAATTATTATGGATTTTTTGTAGCGGTTTTAACTCTCTTTCTCTTACAGACTCATTTTTCATGCTTTCTGTTACTTGAATGTACATTTTTTCATTTGCATTTGCAGCGATAAAATCGACCTCTAAATTACCAATTTTTCCAATAGATACGTCAAACCCACGTCTTAACAATTCGAAGTAAACTATATTTTCTAACGCATGTCCCCTATCTCTGTCTCTAAACCCAAGTAAATAATTTCTAAGTCCAATATCTACGATATAATATTTACCAAGCGTTCTTAGATATTCTTTCCCCTTAATGTCAAATCGCTTAACATCATAAAACATGTATGATTCTTTTAATGCTCCTACATATGATGCGATAGTTTTCGTTGCCGGTTTTCCATGCCTTTCACGATTTTGAATCATATTTTCAGATACAAGTGTATTGCTTACTGAATTAAGGGAAGTATTATTTCCAATATTATCTGCCAAAAATAGTATGATTTTCCTAAGCAATTCTGCATCAGTAATTTGTCTTAATCCTCTTCTTTTTTCACGTTCAAGGATATCTCTAACAACGACAGTTGAATATACTCCATCGAGTAAAGTCATAGCTTGGTCTTGTTCAAGTCCAACATCAGCTATCCCCGGCATACCGCCATATCTCATATACGCATCAAATAAATCTCGGACTTCAACAATTTCATCTTTCTCGTTTATCGCTCTTTTTTTCTTTTCTCCAATCGGAGTTTTATATTCCTTTAATTTATACCCGTGAAAATCTATAAATTCCTTAAATGATAGCGGATACATTTTTATTTCTACATATCTACCGGATAAATATGTGGAGTATTCCGATGACAATAGGTATGAGTTGGAGCCGGATATATATATATCACAATCAAAATCAACACGAAATGAGTTTATAGCATTCTCCCATCTTTCTATCCTTTGAAGTTCATCAAAAAATAAATATGCTCTCTTTGTATTTGGGATTTTTTTCTTTACATATTCGTATAGTTCTTTATAATTCATCTCTTGAAATTCAAGTGATTCAAAATTTATGGCAATAATCTGATCTTGTTTGACTCCGGAATTCAAAAGATGTTCCTGCATTAGTTTTAATAAACTTGATTTTCCACATCTTCTAATTCCTGTTATAACCTTTACGGGCTCTTTATCTTGAAATGCAATCAATTGGTTCAGGTATATATTTCTAGTTTTTAGCTTTCTCTCATATCGCAGCATACCACACCTCTCCTTTTTGATTACATTATACCCTAAACTTTCATTTTTATCAAATTTAGGGTATCAATTCTCTAAACTAACATGATTTCATGGTGGTTTTTTATTAGGGTGTCACATCTAATAGGGCAATTTAAGGCAATAAACATTTTGAAAATCAATATATTTTTAAAATAGAAAAAGCCCTGATATGCTCTAAAATCAAGCAAATACAAGGCTTTAAAATTGGTGTCCCAGAGGCGATTCGAACACCCGACGCACGGTTTAGGAAACCGACGCTCTATCCACTGAGCTACTGGGACACATTGCTTACATATAATACCACGATAAAGAGCGTCTTTCAACTGCAACATTGCTCTTGTAAGGTAAACCGGACATTGAAAACAAAGCACAAATTCACCATAGCCATTAATCTATAACGACTACGGTGAATTTAATTAACAACCTATGTATTCCATATTAAATTATATTATCTGTTCTTCTTTTTGGCAAATTTACATAGCATGAGACTATTTAATCTTGATTGTATTCCAAATGACATCCTGATACATGGTTGCAGCCAGTTTTAGATCTCCAAGTCTCTTGTTGTATGTAATCATTCTATTTGGATAGTAGAGAGGAATTGTTATCGCTTCATCATTCATATACTTGAAGATTGCATCGTACTTTGCCGGTCTCTCATCATCCTTATATGTTGCCAGGACATCATTAATCATCTCTGTGAGTTTATCATCGCTCCAGAAAATTCCTTTTGCCTCGTCAGTATTGCGGAACACACTCTTTAGGAAGCCATGTGGATTCCATGAATCCTCGTATGAGCGATATATGATTAAGTCGTAGTTTCTGTTCTTCCAGATTGCATCATAGTATGCACTGACTTCCTTCTCTTCAAGCTGAATATCAACACCTATCTTCTTATACTCTGACTTTAGATATTGGCAGATTGTCTTCCAGTTTGCATATTCTCCTGTCTGGAAGACAAGCTTGAATGACAATGGCTTGCCATCCTTTTCCAGCATGCCGTCCTTGTTTTCTTTGTATCCGGCTTCCTTTAGGAGAGCTTTCGCCTTTTTGATATCATAATCATACCCGGGACTGTTATCCTTATTTACATATGGTACCTTATCCGAGAAAACACCTGTTGCCGGAACACCTGCGTTGTTTATAAGCTCTTTAACCATTGACTTCTTGTTTGTTGCATAGTTTAGCGCCTGTCTTACTTTGACGTCCTTGAGAGCTTCGGTCTCATAGTTGATTCCTAGGAAGAAGGACTGTGTTGACTCCTCCTTTAGCGTTGCTAAATCCTTATCTTCTTCGATTTTCTTTGTATCCTCTGCAGGTATATCAGCAAGGCTCAAATCAGCTTCTTTGCTCTGCAGTGCCATAGTTCTTGCCTGCCCATCCTTTACCTCTTTGATGACCAGCTTATCAAAAGAAGGCTTCTTTCCCCAGTAATTAGGGTTTGGTACAAGTGTTACCTCAGAACCGGACTTGTAATTCTTAACCATCCACTGGCCTGTTCCGATAGGTTCCTTGAACTTTCCGTTAGAATCGATACTTGCTTTAGCCAACATTCTAAACGGTCTCGGATATGTGAACTCGATGAGGATTGGATATGCCGCCTTATCAAAGGTGAACTGAACTGTGTAGTCGTCAATCTTCTTTACATCCAGAAGCTTTGCTGAGAAGTTTGAACGAACTTTTTCATTCCAACGGTCTGTATTGAATAGAACGTTATCAGCGTTGAAATCCTCCCCATTGCTGAACTTAACGCCTTTTCTAAGCTTAAATGTGTAAACTGTACCATCCTCGCTAATCTCATAGGATTCCGCTAGAGCCGGCTCAATTTTTCCATTTTCACCATATCTTACTAGTGGATCGTAAACAAGTTCATAGAACTTAATCACAGACATGCTCGTATCGACAGTATCCGCTGATTCCGGCTTTAGGTCGCCGGACATCATAGCAGTAACAGTCTTGCTGCTTGTGTCACTCTTCTTTGATGTTTCCTTATCCTTGCATGCCATTAAACCAAATGCCATCGCAAATATAATCGCCATCACTGCAGTAACTTTTAAAAGTCTTTTCTTTCTCATCTTTTCTATATCTCCTTTCAACTATTAAACTTATTACAAGCGATAAAATGCTCATGTTCCGTTTCCCTTAATAAAGGCTTATCATGGTCACAAATCGCCTCACTCTTTGTGCAGCGATTCTTGTATACGCATCCCTCAAGAGTCTCTCCGGTAGACTCATATTCCCTAGTAGGCTCATTGATAAAACTCCTCTTCCTAGGGTTTGCACAAGGTATTGATTTAAACAAATCAATTGAATATGGATGCTTAACTACTCTATCTAAATCTGTTTCGACTTTCGCAAGCTCGACTATATTACCCTTATACATGATTGCGACATTTTGACAGAGATCCTTCACATTTGACAGGTCATGCGTGATCAAAAGATAGGTTACATCCGTTGTCTGCCGTATCTCCTGCAACAGTTCGAGCACACGATGTCGAATTGCATAATCCAAACTCGCGACCGGTTCGTCGCATATCAAAAGCTTTGGCTTTAGTATTAAAGATCTCGCTATATTAGCCCTCTGACACTGTCCACCCGAAAGCTGAGATACATATTTCTTCTGAAAGCTGTTTGGGAGCTTCACTACCTCAAATATTTCATCCAGACGCCTCTGGCACTCTTCATGACTTAACTTTTCGTGTGCAAGTAAGACTTCTCTTATACTATCGCCAACTGTATAGCTCGGATTGAAGACCGATTTACTGTACTGAAATATCATCTGTACATCCCTTCTCAGTGGTCTTAGCTGACTCTCCTTCATCTTCGCTATGTTACTACCATTGAAAACAACCTCTCCCTTTGTTGGCTTCTCCAGCCCCATGATTATCTTTGCAAGCGTAGTCTTACCACACCCGCTTTCACCTATGAGTGCCAGCGAGCTGTTTTTGTTTATTACAAGTGAAATGTCACAAACTGCCGGCAGCTTGTCATTTTTGCTATAAAACTTTGTTAGATTTCTTATTTCCAATAGTGGCTTCATAATCTTAATACCTAAATTTTCCCTGCTATTAAATGTCTCGTATATTCGTTCTTCGGCTTATCAAAGACTTCAAATACATCGCCTTCTTCAACAAGCTCTCCATCCTTCATTACATAGATGTAGTCTGCAATCTCCGCTACCGCTGCGAGATCGTGCGTTATGAAGAGAATTCCAATATTTTTTTCTCTGCTCAATTTGTATAGCTGTATCAAAATCTGTTTTTGTATGGTTACATCAAGTGCCGTTGTCGGTTCGTCCGCTATAAGATATTCGACCTCCTGAATTAGGACACTTGCTATCATCACTCTTTGACACATACCACCACTAAGCTCGTGTGGATACTTATTCAGTATCTCTGCCGGAGCTTGGAAATTCATGTTCTGAAGCCCCTCACAAATTATCTCTATGCCTTCGGTCTTACTGACGTTTCTATGTTTTCGCAATCCCTCCATCATCTGCTTCTTTATGATAAACAGTGGGTCCAGTGCCCCTACAGGCTCTTGAAATATCATTCCAAAAAGTCTTCCATTACAGCTTTGTCTCTGCTTTGTAGACATTTTATGTATGGATTTCCCATTGCAGTATATCTCTCCACTAACCGTCGCATTTTCCTTGAGCAGATTCATTATTGCAAGACTTGTTACCGTCTTTCCGCAGCCGGATTCACCAACCAGGGCAACTATTTTACCTTTCGGTAGTGTCAGATTCAGCCCTTTGACGGCTTGAGTTTCTCTTTTGGCATAGTCCATAAATCCAATGCGCAGATTCCTGAGTTCAAGGCTATTTTTTTGACAATCCATCTTGAACTCCTTCCCCTAATATGTTTACTCCAAAGACTATAAGCATTATAGTTAGGCCGGGATACATCATCAGCTGAGGGAAAGTCTGAATAAAAGGCCTGCTCTCGCTCAGCATGATTCCCCACTCCGGTGTAGGTGGCTTTACTCCCAGTCCTATAAATGAAAATCCTGCAATTGCAAGTATTATAGTTCCTATTTCTACCGTTGCCAGGGCAATAATTGAAGGCATTATATTCCTCAGAACATGCTTGAAAATAATTCTCGTATGGCTCAGTCCTCCTGCTTTAAGCGCCTGAAAATAACTTTCCCCTTTGATCTTCAGCGTCAAAGCCCTGCTCACCCTTGCATAGTTTGCCCAGTAGGACATAGACATAGCAAGAATTAGATTTTTACCACTGGTTCCAAAGCTTCCGGCAATCGCTAGAACGATTATGAAAGACGGCATTGCGAGGAATATATCTATGACACGCATTATTGCCGTGTCCCATTTGCCTCCAACGTAACCGGAGACCATTCCGATCGGAAGGCCGATAATCAAAGTTATTGCAAGCACAGTAAAACTGTAAAACAGGGAATATCTGCTCCCGAATACTATCCTCGAAAACACGCATCTTCCCAGTTGGTCGGTCCCAAACGGATATTTTAAACTTGGATTTTGTAATTTTACTGTAACATCTACCAAGGTCGGATCGTTTGGCGCAATCAGAGGTGCAAATATTGCAATTAAGATGAAAATAATTGCGATGGCAAGACCTATTTTGGTCTTCCTTTGACGTATGATGCTGCTTAGCGATAGATTCCCGTTTTGCTCAAGTAGAGTTTCAGCTTTCTTTTTTCTATGAAACATATGACCCCCTACTGCAATTTGATTCTCTTATCCAAAACGGAATAGGAGATATCTATAGCTAAATTTATAACTATGACCAAAAACGAAACAACGATTATATAGCACTGAATCACCGGCAAATCCTTTAGGGAAATGGCATTCAACGCCAGATATCCCACACCTTTAATTGAGAATATGGTTTCTATAACAGCAGAACCCGTTACGAGGTGTAGAATTATCGATGATGACCTTGTTATCACAGGGATAATAGCATTCTTCAGTCCGTGCACAAAAAGTATCCTTGTAGTTCCAAGTCCCTTGGCACGGCATGCCCTTATGAAATCCTTGTTCATAACCTCAATCAGATTTGCTCTAATCAATCTGATCAAAATACCGAAAAAACCGAAATCCAAAACAAAAGCTGCTATTATTGGACTCCCTTCTGTATCTGCACCTATGACCGATATTATGCCCAGTTTTACGCCAAAGACATAAAGACAGAGCAAACCCAGCCAGAAGCTCGGCATGGATACACTTATATACGAGAAAAGCTTGATGATTTTATCAATTAGCCGATTCTCAAAGACGACGGAAAATACTCCAAGCGGTACCGAAATCAAAACCAGCAGCACAAGTCCAATCAGCCCTAGCTTTAGCGTAGGTTTAAAGTGTGTCAAAAGCTCCTCAATAGCCGGTTCTCCTGAATCTATCGAGTTTCCGAAATCACCTTTTATAACTTTCTTAAGCCATCTACCATACTGTATGTGCAGGGGCAGGTCCAGTCCTTCTTCGTGCCTGATTTCCTCTATTTGATCTACTGTTGGATGATTATATACTTTTTCTGCTAGTATTCTTGCGGTATCTCCGGCGGAGAATGATGTCAAAACAAAAGTTATGACCGTAATCCCCAGAATTACCGGAATCACAAGAATTAGTCTCTTGCCAATATACTTAATCACACATACTTCCTTAATTTCTCTATAAAATAAATATTTCTTAAACTACTTCTTAGCAACTATCATAAACTGCGGCGTAGGCCCATTTACTTCTTTGTTCATCTCATCCCAAACAAGCTCGGTAATATCAACATCTGCCCTGACATCCTTAAAACCTAAATCGATTAGGGTTACAAGATCCCAACCGGGTCTTCTCTTGTCACTCATGAAAAGCTCTTCACCCAATCTCTTCTCGTCTTCAGGATTTGTGTGTTGGTGGATTCTTCTACCATACTTCTCTTTAACCCTCTTCTCATTCTCTCTATAGATCTTCTCTAAATCCTTATCGTAATTCCATAGATACCAGCAAGCATCAAAGATTATCAGAGATCCACCGGGCTTAAGAACCCTCATCCACTCCTTGTAAGCATCTTTAGGATTCTCTAGAGTCCATGTAACATTTCTATTCACGATTACATCAAAGCTGTCATCCTCAAACTCAAGATTGTGAGTATCCATAGTCAAAAGATTTGGCTCAACACCGCACTCCTTGGCATTATGCTTTGCCCACTTAATCATGTTCTCTGTCACGTCGATTCCCGTAACATCGTGACCATCCTGAGCTAGCAGAACGGGGAAGAACCCCGGACCGGTTCCTATGTCCAAAACTTTGAGTCTATCAGCCTTAGGGGCATTATCCAAAATCAGCTTCTTCCACTGTGGCGCAAACTCCCCCTTTATTTCTTTCTTTATAGCTTCATCATAAATCTGTGCTTCGCCTTCCCAAAATTCTTTGATTTTTACCATTTCAATTACCTTTCTTAAACAACAAAAAAGAAGCTACATAAATCAATGTAACTTCTTATAAAGTACGAAAAAACAATGTAACAAAGTAATCTGCCTACAATGAATCGCTCTCCCAGAAGCTACATTGGATTTCTCAGCAGGTTTCCTGGCTTACAGATCATCGCTCCTCTTCTCCTTCTCATGCGTATCGCACAATGGATAACGAAAAGAAACTCCTTGTTTACAGTGACCGGATCGCTCAGGATTCTCACCTGATTCCCTTTTACCTTTAGCTATATTTCTATACTAAAGCACTGAAAAACTTACCACAACTATATCATTTCGTTACAGTCTTGTCAATAATGATATAAAATTTGCTATTATTCTGTGGATAATTGCCATTATTAGCTATAAATCAACTATTTCCTTGTTTGTCAAGGTTTCACAATTCCCAAAACCATCCGTTATCCTATCATTAAAAAGATTTATAATGACATGTTTTCATGTAAATCATTACTATATATTCTTAAAATGCTTGCATGTATACAAAATATATAGTAGAATTTCAGTATGATTGTTAAATAATAATCAATTCATTCGGTTAATTTCGGCTATTATCACTCGCCGATATTCAACACAGCAGAACTTATTATATGGAGGTAATTTCTATGTGCAAAGTGAGCGATGTTCATAAGCAATATCAGGACAAACTTATCACTGCCGATCAAGCAGCGGCAAAAATAGAAAACAATTTTAGAGTACATTTCGGTACCGGACTTGGCTCTGTCATCGATATAGACGAGGCTCTGGCTAAGAGAGCTAACGAGCTGAGAGGCGTTACAATAATAACAAACGTTGCTATCAGAAAAGAGGCGCTTAAGACATATCAGGCAAGCAGCTCAAACGAGAACGTAAGATTCCACTCTTCTCACTTCACAGGTACAGATAGAGCAATGAGCAAAGCCGGACGTCAGTGGTACATCCCAATGCTCTTCCGTGAGCTCCCTAGCTACTGGGATCAGAACGATAATCAGTTCGATATGGCATGTTTCCAGGTTACCCCAATTGACGAGCATGGTAACTTCAACATCGGACCTCAGGTCGCTGAAATGCTTGGCATCATAAAGGCTTCTAAGAAAATCATCGTAGAGGTTAATGAAAATATGCCTTTCGCAAACGGTGAGACAGCTATTCTTAACATAGCAGACGTTGACTTCATCGTAGAGGGATCAAACTCAATCCCTGCCGAGATTCCGGCAAAGGCAGCAAGCGAAATCGAAACCGAGATCGCTAAGCACGTAGTAAATTTGATGTCTGATAACTGTACACTTCAGCTCGGAATCGGTGCGCTGCCATGCTGTATTGGAAGCATGCTTGCTGAGTCAGATTTCAAGAACATCGGATGTCATACAGAAATGCTCGTTGACTCATATGTAGATCTGTTCAACGCCGGCAAGTTGGTAGCAGGGACAGGCGCTGATGACAAAAAAGCAGTATATGCCTTTGCAGGCGGAACAAAGAAGCTTTATGACTTCATCCATAATAATCCGCTCTGCCACATCGCTCCGGTTGACTATGTTAACGACATCCATGTAATCAGGAATATAGATAATTTCTATTCAGTTAACAGCTGTATCCAGCTAGATCTCTATGGTCAGGTTTGTTCCGAAAGTGCGGGATATCAGCATGTAAGCGGTACTGGCGGACAGCTCGACTTCGTTATGGGAGCTTACCTATCAAAGGGAGGAAAGAGCTTCATCTGTACCCCTTCAACAAGAAAAACTAAGACAGGCGAGCTTGAGACTCTAATTAAACCGGGTCTAACACCAGGCTCAATTGTAACGACTCCTAGAATGTCCACTCACTACATTGTAACCGAGTATGGTGCTGCAAACCTCAAGGGTAAGAGTACATGGGAGCGTGCTGAGAAGCTCATCAACATCGCACACCCTGAGTTCAGAGAAGAGCTCATCAAAGATGCCGAGAAGATGGGAATATGGACAAAGACAAGCAAGATTTCTCTATAGTCTGACCGGCTACAAATCACCTTTAACAAAAATAAAAAGTGTAGTATAATACACCTGGCATACCGATGTGGCATAGCTGCATCGGTATTTTTGGAGGGATATTTATGAACAAATTTTTAGATACCAGAACAGGAAACATCCTTATGGTGCTGGTGGGAATCGCTTGCGATGCATTCAGCTTTGCAGCCTTTGTTCTCCCACATAAGTTTATCGCAGGAGGCGTAACAGGTGTAGGCAGGGTGTTTTCGCACTACTTCGGATTTGACGTTTCGGTAGTTGTAGCTATAATCAGCATATCGCTTTTGATACTCGGCTTCCTTTTGCTCGGGAAGCTCTTTGCACTCAGCATAGTAGCAGGTTCAGTGCTATTTCCACTATTTCTGAATGTGTTTAACAGATTTGATGCTCTTAAACATCTGACTGATCAGCCAATGCTTGCAGCCATAATCGGCGGAGTGCTCATGGGATTTGGACTGGGACTCATAATTCGTGCAGGTGCGTCATCCGGTGGAAGCGACGTAATTCCAATCATCCTAAACCGCAAGCTGGGAATCCCGGTTGCTCCGCTCATCTACATAGCGGACTTCACGATTATGATCTTGCAGCTACCATTTGCAAATACAAATGACGTACTCTTTGGCATAATCGTAGTAATGCTTTGCACTATAACACTTAATAAGGTTGTGCTCTTCGGTTCAAGCAATGTACAGTTCACAATAATCAGCCATAAGTATAAGGAGATTAACGAGGCTCTGCAAAACGATCTGGATGTCGGCTCTACTTTGACACATGGAATCACAGGTCACTGCAAGGATCCTCTGGATGTAATCATCTGTGTAGTCAGCCACGAGAGCGTATACCGTGTAAGGACAACGGTTCTTGAAATAGACGAAGAAGCTTTCATGACCATGGTTGACGTAAGCGGGGTAAACGGACGAGGCTTTACTATGGCAAGAAAATACTAAGTTTATATACCGGTGTAATCCTTTGATTATGTGATTGTGCCGATTTTTATGTTGTTGACACAAAAAGATATTTCCTTACTTGACGAGTGTTAAATAATTGACATTTACGCCATTTTTTAGTATCATTATTACTAACTGAATAATAAGTGTTCTTTTATTTAAAAGCCAAGATGGAAACAGGTTAGAGTCCTGTGCGGTACCGCCACCGTAAGCGTGTAGTTTTTCTGACATATCACTGAGAAATTGGGAAGATAGAAAAATGTAAATGCGCAAGCCGGTAGACATGCACAAAATTATCTTACATTTGAGCGGTTTTCTCAAAAGATAATATTGATATTTGTAATTTCTGAGCACACATTTTTGTGTGCTTTTTCCATTCCGGCTTTTATTAGAAAGAAAAAATGGGAGGAAACATGAAGACCTTATTAACTAAATCCAAGCTCTACGCTCTGATTTTAGCTTTCTTCTTGGTAGTCTCTACCATGCCTTTGACAGCTCAGAACGTATTTGCGGAGACAACACTGGGTGTAGATAGCGACGGCTATTTACTCATTACAAGCGAAGACGAGCTGGTTGAACATCTGATGAGTGCAAACAAAGCTTACAAGTCTGAGCTATCTAAGAATTTTAGGTTAACGAAGGACCTGGATTTATCAAAGTACACCAAGCTCAAGAACATTGGAAGAAGTACAAACTATGAGAGCAACCCTCTCTTCAAAGGTAACTTTGACGGAAACGGTCACACTATCAGAAATGTAACCCTTAGCGAAGGCGGTATATTCAGTAATATTGATACAAATGCCAGCGTAAAAAACCTAAGCATAGAAAACGCAAGCGTAAGTGCTAAAAGCACGGAATATCCGGGAATACTCGCAAGCAAGAACCTAGGTACAATAGAAAACTGTAAAGTTGTAAATTCCAATATCAACTCAAGTCAGAGCGGTACCGGTGGTTTTGTGGGTCAGAATGTCGGCACTATATCAAAGAGTGCTGTAATAAACACAAATGTAAACGCTGAAAAATCCATGCAGGTAGGCGGATTTGCAGGATTCAACGGCTATTCAAGTAAATTCGGAACCATCGATCAGTGCTTTGCTGATGCAAATGTGGTTGGTTCTGCTAATGTTGGCGGCTTTGTAGGAAAGGCTGAGAAAGGAAATATTTCCAACACCTATGCCGTAGGAAGCGTTAAGGCAAATTCTAACGAAAAAATAGGTGGATTTGCAGGAATCCTAGCAAGCCCATCTCAACTAAAAAATGTTTATGCAAGTAACGATGTAAATGCAAGCTCAGGCGGACCTCTAGCCGGATGGAAGGGCTCAAGCTTCAATAATCCCGGAGAGGTTGTAAACGGCTATTATAACAGTGATAAGCCAAAGCCGACAACTGAAATGCAGGCATACGGAGGAATTACAGCAAAAACTACTGCTGAAATGACTGCTCCTGCCTTCCTAAATTCTATAGCGGGAGACTCCAGCAGCGTTTGGACTCAGGACGCAAATCACAATAACGGAATGCCTTATCTTTCAGCTGTACTTCCACTTGAAACAGCGCCTTTAGTCCCACCTAAAGCTCCGGTAAAATTCGTAATTTGTAATTACAATAAGGATACAAACACATTCAAGAAGCTCAAGGAATTCACGGTTCAGCCGGAGAAGGAAGACAAGGTGGTCTTGGACCTCATGAATAGAGCAAAAGCAGAGAACAAGTTCACGTTCACAAGTGAAGCAAGCACTTGGGGTGAGTTCGTAACAAGCATAGATGACATTGATGCGCCAAAGCCTGATGGATGGATGTTCAACGTTAATGACGTGCAGTCGCCGGTTGGTGTAAGCTCAGCAAGCTTTAATGGCGGAGAAACCATACTTTGGTTCTACGGCTGTGACCAGAACCATTACAAGGCACCTCCTCTAGCAAAAATTGAAAATCCAGCAGAGGAATTTGTTGAGATAAACTCCAAGGAAGATCTTATGAAGCTTTCAGGATCAACTGATGATCAGCTTCTTAGCAAGAACTATAAGTTAAACAAGGATATCGACCTTTCAGGGGTTAATTTTGAACCAATTGGTAGCCTCGAACATCCTTTCACCGGTAAGTTCTTCGGACAGAAACATACAATCAAAAATCTAAATATAGAAAAGGACAAGGATTCAAAGGGCCTTGGTTTCTTTGCTGCTATTAAAGGGGCTGTAGTAAAGGATTTAAAGATTGAAAATGCAAAGGTCAAAGGAGGTGCCGTTATAGGAGTCCTCGTTGGCGAAGCTCAGGTTGATGCAAGTGCCGGAAAGAACAATCTAATTGCTCACTGCAATGTTTCAGGTATAGTAGAAGCCAAAGGAGAGAGAGTTATAAAGGTTGCAGACGCCGGCGGATTAGTTGGTGCCGCTCAGGAAGCTACAGACCCTAACACCTACGATTATGCGACTACAACCATCTTTGATGCGCATGCTGATGTAAAAGTGACCGCAGATGTAGGTGCAAAGGATAAAGCTATATCAGGTCACGTAGGCGGTCTAGTAGGACACAACAAGGGAAAGATCATAGATTCCAGTTCAAAGGGTGATGTCCTTGGAGGCAACACAACAGGTGGTCTTGTCGGTTATAACGACGGTTCCGTTAGAGGATCAAAGTCAACAGGAAACGTAAAGGGCGCATTCAATGTCGGTGGTTTCTTCGGAGCATCCGGCCCTTATAGTGCAACAAAGGATAGTTATTCCACCGGAGATGTAAAGCCGGTTGAAGATACAAAAGCAGAGTTTATCGGTGGATTTGCCGGTACAATTTCAGGTAAGGTGGAGAACTGTATAAGCACGGGAACTGTAACTCCGGGATGGTCTTGGAACGGTGGATTCGCCGGAAAGATCGATGGAAGCCTTACGGGTCCAAATGCAACAATTAAAGATGTTTATGGCAACTGTAACGATTTTAACAACGAAACTCTAAAGGCATTCGGAAACTACATGCCAAACCCATCAGATACAGCTCTTACTGCTGCTGCTGAAAAGATGCAGGTAGATAAGAAGACATCCGAGAATCTCGTAAACGAAAAGTTCGGTGCAAACATCAACCATGATGATACACAAAGCAAGCTAGACATCGAAAGAGTCGAAGCAAAGATAGTTGTTCCAAATCCTGTTTTGCTGGATAGCGAAGACGTTTTAAACAGCTCAAGAGCTGCAGTTAACAGCCTCACAAAGGAACAACAGAAGAAACTCAATAAGGACAAGCTAGAAGCCTTAGAAAAGGCTGAAAAGACCCTCAATAAGATCAAAACCGAGCCTACGCTAGGCTTCCTCGATTCCGCAGCTCTAAACAAGGACTTTAATGTCGAGTTTGATGGTAGCTTCGGAAAGATCAAGTTCGAAGAAGGCAAGGCTAAAGGTCTAAAGTTAAGAGTAGATTCCGATTACAAATACTTTGCTGATGCAAGTGGAAATCTTCATCCAAAGGCAAAGGTAAGCATCAAAATCGATGGTGTAGAGAAGACACTTGCTTACGGAACAGACTACACTTCTGAGGAAGGAAGCACCATTATTAGCTTCTCATCAAGCTTCTTAAAGTCACTAAAGCCGGGAAGCTATGTAGGTAGAATTCAAACAAACGCCGGATATGCCGAGTTCACTCTCGCTATACAGAGCAAACAAGCAGCCATAGGTCAAACTACGGGCGGTCAAGCTACAAGAAAGGCTAGGCTTGGAAGAGTAAACACCGGTGACAGCACAAATACAGCAGCATTTGTAATCTTCCCGGTGGCTATAATAGCTACAATAGGCCTTTCACTTAGGAAGAAAAAAACTTAACAAATAAGTTAAACCCACAAGCTAAATATCCAATAACAGAAAACTGCCCGTGCTATCTAAAACACGGGCAGCTTTTTGTATTTACAAATTAGTTTATATCAAAATCAACTGATATCATTTCTGGCAAGTATTGCCGCCGGTGTCTTACGAAGTGTTGTAAATACCGGAAGCAGCCCAGCAATCATATTGAAGCCTAAAACAATAAGAAAACTTATTCCAAACACCAAAGGATTCATCCTGTACATGCTGTCAAACAGATCTATCTTTGTCAGAGCATTTATGAAGTATGCCATGAGTCCCATTCCGGGAAGTGCCGTTATCAATGTAATCGCTATAACCTCACCGGTAAACATCCTGTAGATGTCGCCCTTTTTGAGACCGATAGCCCTTAAAACACCAACCTCTTTAATCCTTGATAGGAAGGAAGCCCTAAGCATCAAATACATTTCAATAAGCGATACGAACACGATTACGCTAGATACCGCAATCGTCTTCCAAATATTCTTGCTTATACTATTTACATAGCTCTGTTTGTTTTCCTTGTAAACATCTATTACTCTGACATCTGAACCTTTTAGGCTCTCTATCAGCGCCGCTTTGTTCTTAGTAGAGATAGTCAGAGTCTTATACTTTGAAATCACATTGATAAAGTACGTGTTATCCGTTACATAGAGTCCACCACCCTTGCGATCGTCGTGGTAATATCCCGTAACAATTAGGTAATTACCCTTCACCTTAACATTTATAGGCTTCCCTATAGCGACCTCATCCTTAAGTGCTTCCGGAACAAGGACCTCAAAGTCCTTTGTCGGTGCTTCACCTTTTACGATATGAAGATTACCTGTGTTTGCGTAATCGCTGTAAGGCAATACAGCGTCAGTTTCAGCTGCATATTGAGGATTTTGTACATCATCAACTGCACTCTGACCGGGATTATGCAATATTATAGGTATCATCTTTGATCTATCAACATAAATGCTCGGCGTCTGCCGATTGCTTATTCCGACAATCTTCATATCCGGCATGTTCGGTTGCTTAAGAGTTCTTCCCAGAATGTCCTTACCGGTCTTTATACCGAGCTCTCTCGCATTCCCTTGCTTAATCATGTTCTTAACAACCATCTCGTCAACTACCAGTTCATCCGGATTTTCAGGGAGCCTTCCGGCTGTAAGGTCCGACTTCTTGAGCTTTGCTTTGTCGGACAGCGAACCGGTTACCAAAAGCCCTTGAGTCTGATAATACTCTTCAAATGCCATAACAAAATTTACTGTTGAGTTTCCCGGCAATGCGTAGTCCACATTTTCCATCGTTGCATACTTATGATAGCTTTCTCCTGAAAGCTTCCCCGTCTTTACGTTTACGTAATCCTTATCCATGGTCGTGAACCTGTCATCCGTATAGTGAGTAATTCCTGCTACATTGCTGACTGCATAGATTACGAACATCGATGCCAATACGAAACCGAGCATGAGTATCTTTTTGATTTTTGAGTATCTGCGGATTTTCTTAAATCCCGACCCGAACGACGAGAAAGGGCCATAGATACTGCAGTATTTCATCTTCGCCGGCTTCCCGCTCCTAGCGATACCCTCTTTCTCCTCTGCATGCTCAAAGTAATCCCCGTAGTCAAAATTATACTTCTCGTATATCTCCTTGGTCATTGCCTGATAGTGCTCGTCTATGATTTCAACACCTTCTGCGCCCATTGAGAGATTATCGTCTGTCTTGATATATATGTTGTTGTTCTTAACTACTATTTCAATCTTCGGTAGTTTTTGATTGCTGTCGCTGTAAAGGCTTATATCAAAAGGCCCATCTGAAAAATCCTTTTGTATAGGCATGTCTTTAAGGAATATCTTGCTGTCCATACGGTAATCGAGCTGGCCGTCGTGGGAATTCTCCCTGTCATCAACAATCTTGCCATCGACAATTTCGATTACTCTGTCCGCATAAAACTCTGCAATATCTCTTTCGTGCGTTACGAGAATTACCAGCTTTTGCTTTGATATAGCCTTGATTATGTTCATTACATCGATAGTATTGCTACTATCGAGATTTCCGGTAGGTTCATCAGCGATGATAATCTGAGGATTCTTTACCAACGCACGTGCTATGCCAACTCTCTGACGCTCACCGCCGGACAGCATGCTCGCCGGACGGTTACGGTACTTTGCTATGCCGACTCTATCGAGAATATACATAACCCTGCGCTCTATCGCATCCTTATCCTTAAAGCCCGTCATCTTTAGAACCAGAGCTACGTTTTCGAATACAGTCGCGTCCTCAATTAGATTGTAGTTCTGGAAAATATAGCCTATCCTCAAATTTCTGATTTCATCGAGCTTGCCATTGAGCCTGCGAGTAATCCTTTGGTCATCTATGTAAATTTGCCCCTTATCCACGCGGTCAAGTCCGCCAATGGCATTTAGAAGTGTAGTCTTACCGCAACCCGAGTTTCCCAGAAAGGTAACAAGACCGGAATCCGCAAGTTCGATGCTGGTATCATTTATCGCGCGGATCTCATTCGATTTATGCTTATTAAATGTTTTTTTAACATTTACTAATCTAATCATCGTCTACACCTCCTCCTTGTAAGCATTCATAGCTGTTTTTCTGAACATCTGACTCGAGTACCTAAGTGCCAAGAATACTGTCATAATCAAAATGATTATATATAGAATCAAAATATCCTCATGTTCGATATAGAGTAGGTTCCTGTTCAGGAATTCAAACGAGTTTATCGTTCCATCCTTAACCTTGATTATCATCCCTGCGACCGCTGCAAAGGCTATGTGGAATATCATTAGCATCTCAATGAGAATCATCCCTGAGCATGCGAAACTGCTTCCCCCAAGCATTCTCACAGTCGAAAAGTAAACGTTTCTCGATTTGAATATCAGCTTTATGATGAAATAGCTTATGAAAAACAACACTGCCAAGAAGATTACCAGAAGAACTTTTCTAATTCCGTTTAGAATAATGCTAACGGAATCTCCTACTTCGCTAGATGTATCGTTAAGATACAAAGCCTTGTAGCCTTGCTTTTCCAAGGTCGAAAGAGTTTCCTTTGCATACTTGTTTTCTTTTATATTTACGGTAACCTGGAAGTTGCTACCGTCCTCATAAAGTTTTCTTATATCAGCCTCGTTCATATATATCGCTTCAGGATTTATATCGTCGATTGACTTTCCAAGAAGCCTGTTCACATTGTCCCTCTTGTATACTGAAGCAATTGAAACCGTAAGGCTTCTTTCTCCATTTCTGTTAAGCGTAAGATCAAAAGTTTTACCGGATGTATTTCCGTACGGAAACTCCTGAGCAAGAGATTCCGGAATATATGCCTTGCCCTCCTCAACCATAGGCGATGCAATTATAGGATTCGCTGAAGTTGGATTTACCTGCATTGTGCTCTTGTTAATTCTCATCTCCAGATCCGTCTTTCCTGCGGTTATCAACGACTGCATGTGCTCCAGAGTAGAATCCTGACAGCATACGATTCCCTCGTAAAACTGCCCGTTAAACTGTCTTGCCTTATCTTCTTCCTCTGTTAAATATCCATATCCAACTACTGTCAAAGCTTCGTTTATGCCCTCTGCATAGTTCAAAGGCTCGCCCTTTTTATTGAAGAGCTTGCCATAAGGCACTTCGCACCTGTAAAACATCGGAGTTTCAGGTGTTTTGCTTAATGCCGATATTATATAATCATCATCTTTGCCCAGCATCAAAATAACTTCGTTTGGCTTTTCAGGAAGTCTTCCTGAAACGATACGTTTCTCATAGCCTTTGATCGATTTTGCCTTCAGCTGAAGGAAAGTCTGCTTATCATCATTTGAATCTTCTTTAACTTCACTAAAAGGAATATTGCTGAAGCTTATGAGGATATCCGATAAAAGCCCGTATTTTTCAACGCTCTTTACGTTGTCCACCTTTGATAGAGCTGCATAGTCATCTTCGGTGAAGGCACTCTTGTCCTGCTTCGTAACAACCAGACGCTTTGAATTTGAATCCGGAAAAATCGAATTAAAGATCATGTCGTTTACAGAGAGCCTCATATTCTGCATCGTCCCGTAAGATGCGGCAGTTCCCGCGCATAGGAAGATAAATACAAAGAGCAAGAGAACTAGTTTAGCCGGTAAACTAAATGTATTCCTTACGCCTAGTCTGACTGTACTGCCAAATCTAAGTCCGTCATGTCTTGCAGGTGTCAAGCGTTCATTCCCACTTGTTGCATTCTTTTGTTTTTTGCTTAGAGAAACTTCAATTTCTCCGGGGCCTTTTATATTTTCCTGAGCCTCAAGCAGCATAGGGCTTGCAAAACGCTTATCTTCGCTAAGCTTTCCATCCCTCATCGTAATCTTTCTCGTAGCATACATCTCAACCTGCTCGTAGTTATGGGTTACGATGATTACAAGTTTATCCTTTGATATGCTGGCCAAAAGCTCAATTATACCCTCAGCGGACTTCTTATCGAGATTTCCTGTAGGCTCGTCTGCGACGATTATCGGAGTATCTTTAGCTAGAGCGCGTGCTATTGCTACACGCTGCTTTTGTCCTCCACTGAGTTTTGATGCCTTAGTATTTCTATATGCCTTTAGACCTACACAATCAATCAGCTCATCAACTCTAGCTTTAATCTCTCCCTTTTTGTAGCCGCTCAAAAGTAAAACCAGCTCTATGTTCTGATATACCGTGTAGTTATTTATCAGGTTAAAAGTTTGAAATATGTTTCCGATATATTTCTTGCGGTAAGCTTCCATATCCTCGTTGCCATATCCACTTGTTGGCTGGTCAAAGATGTACATCTCACCTTCTTCGTAAGAATCCAATCCGGAGATTACGTTTAACAGCGTTGATTTTCCGCTACCGCTCTCGCCCGTGATAGCCACAAACTCACCTATATCAAAGTTTAGACTTATCCTATTGAATCCGGAAGTAACGACGCCGCCGGCCGAATAAAATTTTGATACCTTATCCAGTTTTAGCATATTTTTCTCCCCAAAAATAATTTGTAAATCGCTTCTATTTCTCAAATTCTATCAACAAAAATACATGATGTCTATATGATATCGTCACACTTAAGTGATTCTCTGATAAAATTAAGAAGATCGTGTTTTTTTGTTAAGAATTGTAATAAATTTCACATTATAAGCTATGACATTTCTGCATTTTTGAAGTCTCTTGAGCCGCTCTGAAATATTGAATTAAAGCACTAATGGTGATATAATTCAATGGTAAAAGTGATTTGTTGGCTTTCATAGGAGGAAATCATGCAGGAGACCAATTACACGAGTCCATTATCCGAACGTTATCCGAGTGCTGAGATGAAATATCTCTTTTCACCTGAGATGAAATTTCGCACATGGCGTAAGCTTTGGGTTGCATTGGCAGAGTCTGAAATGGAGCTAGGCCTTGATATAACTCAATCACAAATAGATGAACTGAAATCGCAAATAGACAATATAAACTATGATGTTGCAAAAGAGCGTGAAAAAATAGTTCGTCATGATGTTATGAGTCATGTCTATGCTTACGGGCTTCAGTGCCCTAACGCAAAGGGTATCATTCACCTTGGTGCTACATCCTGCTATGTCGGCGATAACACCGATATGATTATCATGTCAGAAGGTCTTAAACTGATTCGAAAGAAGCTTATCAATACTATTGCAAAGCTTGCGGAGTTTGCAGACGAGTACAAGGCAATGCCTACGCTCGGCTTTACTCACTATCAGGCAGCACAGCCAACTACGGTAGGAAAGCGTGCAAGTCTCTGGCTAAACGATTTGGTTCTCGATTTGGAGGATCTGGACTATGTACTAGGTTCACTCAAACTTCTCGGTTCCAAGGGTACAACAGGTACTCAGGCTTCTTTTCTGGAGCTCTTCTCCGGAGATCACGAGAAGTGCAAGAAACTTGACAAGCTAATCGCTGAGAAGATGGGATTTTCAGACTGCTATCCGGTATCCGGCCAAACTTATTCTCGTAAGGTTGATAGCCGCGTGCTAAATGTACTTGCAGGCATTGCACAGTCTGCGCATAAGTTTTCCAACGACATTCGTCTTCTTCAGCATATGAAGGAGGTCGAAGAACCGTTTGAGAAGAACCAGATAGGTTCATCAGCCATGGCCTACAAGCGTAACCCGATGCGTTCAGAACGTATGGCCTCGCTTGCAAACTATGTGATGAGCACATCCATGAACCCACAGATTACTGCTGCAACACAGTGGTTTGAGCGTACGCTCGACGATTCAGCTAACAAAAGGATTTCTGTAAGCGAGGCTTTCCTTGCAACTGACAGCATCCTTGAACTATATATAAACATCTCAGATGGACTGGTTGTCTATCCACAGGTAATCAAATCTCATTTGATGGCAGAGTTGCCTTTTATGGCTTCAGAAAATATCATGATGGATGCGGTTAAAGCCGGTGGAGATAGGCAGGAACTTCACGAGAGAATCAGGGTTCACTCCATGGCAGCTGCAAAAGTTGTCAAGGAGGAGGGCAAGCCTAACGATTTGTTAGACAGAATTGCCGCTGATCCTTTATTCAATATAACCAAAGAGGCTTTACAGAAGGTTTTGAAACCCGAAAATTATATCGGTAGGGCAGATGTCCAGACCGAAGAGTTTCTGGACGGGGTCATAAAGCCAATTCTTAGCGCAAATGCTGATATCATCGGCATGGAGGCTAAAATTAACATTTAATGCTATAAGGCATGGAGGTATTTATGATTAAAGCTATTGTTGGTGCTAACTGGGGTGACGAAGGCAAGGGTAAGATAACAGATCTTCTTGCTGCCGAAAGCGATATAGTAATACGTTTTCAGGGCGGGAGCAACGCAGGCCACACTATCAAAAACAGTTACGGCAAGTTCGCACTTCACATGCTACCGTCCGGTGTTTTCTATGACCACATTACAAATGTAATAGGTAATGGTGTAGCCCTAAACATTCCTAAACTCATAGACGAGATTAAAAATCTCACAGATCAGGGTGTTCCGAGCCCTAAGCTCTTTGTTTCCGATAGAGCGCAGATAGTGATGTCATATCACATTTTGCTCGATGCATACGAGGAGGAGAGACTCGGAGGCAAGTCCTTCGGCTCAACCAAGTCAGGTATCGCGCCTTGCTACTCAGACAAGTATTCTAAGATAGGATTTCAGGTTAACGAACTTTTCAATGACAGGGATTTTTTAATCGAAAAGCTGGAGAATATCTGTACAATTAAGAATGTGCTTCTAAAGAATCTATACAATAAGCCGGAGCTTAAGGTAGAAGAACTCTATGAGGAACTTATAGGGTATAGAGATATGATCAAGCCTTATGTTCGCAACACTGAGAGCTTCCTGCACCGCAGTCTGGCAGAGGGGAAGCAACTCCTTCTCGAGGGACAGCTTGGAGCTATGAAGGACCCGGACCACGGAATCTATCCTATGGTAACTTCATCATCTACTCTAGCAGGTTTTGGAAGCATAGGCGCCGGTGTTCCACCTTACGAAATCAAAAGTGTCGTTACTGTTTGCAAGGCTTATTCATCAGCAGTTGGCGCAGGTGCTTTTGTCAGCGAAATCTTCGGTGACGAAGCAGACGAACTAAGACGTCGCGGAGGCGATGGCGGTGAGTTCGGTGCTACAACAGGAAGACCAAGGCGTGTTGGCTGGTTTGATGCTGTGGCAACCAGATACGGCTGCATGATGCAGGGGACAACAGAAGTTGCTTTGACGGTTCTGGATCCACTAGGCTATCTCGATGAAATCCCGGTTTGCATAGGATATGAAATCGACGGAGTTAAGCACGACGACTTCCCAAATACAACTGATTTAAACAGAGCAAAGCCTATATTCAAGATACTTCCCGGTTGGAAGTGTGATATCAGCGGAATCCGTTACTTTGAAGATCTTCCTAAGGCAGCTCAGAACTACGTAAACGAGCTTGAAGTTCTAATTGGATATCCGATAACCATAGTTACAAACGGTCCAAACCGTAACGATTTTATAAAGAGAAGACCAAATATATAAACTTACGAGGAGAAAGGAAAAACAAATGTACAAAGAAGCTATTAGACCTGCATGGGTTGAGGTTAATCTAAGCAACCTAGACTACAATATCAAGCAGATCAAAGAGAAAGCAAACGGTAGAGAGCTAATCGGCGTAATCAAAGCTGATGCTTACGGACACGGTTCTGTAAAGTGCGCTGAAGTTCTCAGAAAAAACGGAGTTAAGACCTTTGCAATCGCAACTCTTCAGGAGGCTATAACACTTAGAGAAGCCGGTGCAAAAGAGGAAATAATCTGTCTAGGGCTCACACCGGATATGTACGCCGATGTAATCGTAGAGCACGACCTGACACCTGTGGTATGCGACTCATCAAATGCTAAGGCTATCAGCGATGCCGCAGTTGCAGCAGGAAAGATCGTATCCGGACTTATCGCAGTTGACACAGGAATGGGAAGAATAGGATACCTTGCTGACGATACAGATTTCGCAATCGAGGACGTTCGCAAGATTGCAGCTCTTCCCGGATTCAAGATTAAGGGTATGTTTTCACACATGTCTACAGCTGACGCAGCAGACAAGACATACTCACACGAGCAGGAAGCTAAGTACAACGCATTCTACGAGGCTCTAACAAAGGCAAACATCAAGATTCCTTTCCGCACACTGGCAAACAGCGCTTCAATCATGGAACTTCCGGAGATTTACTTTGACGCGGTAAGACCGGGAATCATCCTATACGGATGCTACCCATCAGACGAGGTTGAGCGCGCGCAGCTTTCAATCAAGCCTGTAATGTCGGTAAAGGCAAATATAGTTCATCTAAAAGATGTTCCGGCAAACTTTTCAGTAGGATACGGACGCAAGTACATCTCAAGCAAGCCGGCAAGAATAGCAACTCTTGCCCTGGGATACGCAGACGGATACCCAAGACCATTTTCAGCAAACGCTAAGGTTATCGTAAACGGAGTTGTTTGCCCAATCGCCGGAAACATCTGCATGGATCAGTGTATGGTAGACGTTTCGGCAGTGCCTAATGTGAAACTTGGTGACGAGGTAATCGTTATGGGTTCTGACGGAGTAAATTCAATTACAGCGGACGACATCGCAAACGCAACAGGCACAATAAACTACGAAATCTGCTGCGCTTTCGGACAGAGACTTCCTAAGGTATATGTTGACTGATATCGGGCTGTAAAAGTTTATCATATCAAACGAAAACGTATTTAAAGGGTTACATGCTTAAAGATAAGCGCTTATTTAAAGAGCACTTCAGGCGAATATCTGAAGTGCTCTTAATTTTTTAATATTCATACGGTTCGCTTAAAGTATATTTAGCTATTTACTAAGATTGTTTCCTCCCTTTAACAAATAGGCAAATTATCAATAATAGAGAAGAAATCAACATTTCTCCATACAGTATAAAGTTACTGTCATCGCCCGTATTTGGTTTTTTAGGTTTCTTAGGTTTATTAGGAATATTTGGCGTATTTTTCGTATTTGTAATAGTATATCCTACCTGAGAATCGCCAGCGATACTTGTTGTATATCCTGCAACCTTTTCTTCATCAATAGTGTACTTGATTTCCTTTCCATCCTTGTACTTTTCTAAATCCTTAAAGATATACCGCCAATTGTCATTTTTTGTAATCTTCTTGCTGTCAACCTTATTACCATTCGCATATAGATTTACCGTGATACTATCTGCCGGTGTGCCTACCCATTTCTTGGTCACAGGTACGGATACCTTGCCGATTATGGTATTTGTGATCGTAAATCCATCCTTAGCTGTTCCACTTATCACAGTATTATAGCCGGATATCTTAACTTCCTTGATTGTGTAAACTATTTCATGACCGTCTGCACTATCATACTTTGGCAGATTCTTGAACTCGTGTTTCCAACTATCTGCTGCTGTTAGATCAGCACTTTCCTTTTCTGTGCCGTCTGCAAGTAGCTTTACCTCTACCTTGTTTGTGCTCTTTCCAACCCATTTCTTCTCTACAGGTACTGTTACCTTCTCGGTGTTGGTGTTCTTAACGGTAAATCCGCTTGCTGCGTCTCCGCTTATATCTGTCTTATAGTTTGCGATTGCATCTTCCTTGATCGTGTACTTGATTTCCTTTCCATCCTTGTACTTCTCAAGTCCTGCAAACGTATGCTGCCAATTATTGGCTGTATTTAATGTTACAGAATCTACCTCTGTATCTCCGGCATAAAGATGTATCTTTGCGGCAATGCCTTCCTTACCTACCCATTTCTTTGTCACTGGTATGGATACCTTTCCGGTGATGGTATTGGTAATAGTAAATCCATCCTTTGCTGTTCCGCTTATCACAGTATTATAGCCGGATATCTTAACTTCCTTGATTGTGTAAACTATTTCATGACCGTCTGCACTATCATACTTTGGCAGATTCTTGAACTCGTGTTTCCAACTATCTGCTGCTGTTAGATCAGCACTTTCCTTTTCTGTGCCGTCTGCAAGTAGCTTTACCTCTACCTTGTTTGTGCTCTTTCCAACCCATTTCTTCTCTACAGGTACTGTTACCTTCTCGGTGTTGGTGTTCTTAACGGTAAATCCGCTTGCTGCGTCTCCGCTTATATCTGTCTTATAGTTTGCGATTGCATCTTCCTTGATTGTGTACTTGATTTCCTTTCCATCTTTGTACTTTTCAAGTCCTGCAAACGTATGCTTCCAGTTATTACCTGTATTTAGTGTTACGGAATCTACCTCTCTATCTCCGGCATAAAGATGTATCTTTGCGGCAGTGCCTCCCTTACCTACCCACTTCTTGGTTACAGATACTGATACCTTATTTAACTTATCCTTAACTGTGATAGTTCCACCAACATCGTCATACACATTAACTGTATATTCATTAGGATCTATTTCATACCCATTAGGAGCAACAAGCTCCTTAACCTTATATTTTCCTTGAACCAATTGTTGGGAAATAATGGTTCCGTCTGCTCCGGTTGTCAATTCAAAGCTAGTGCCGTCAACCTTAGTAACTTTGAACTTAGCACCGGCAAGACCTACATTTGTATCAACATCTACCTTACGTATCTTTAGTCTCTTTGCAAGTACTCCTATTGCCCCACCACCTGCAGTACGATACTTCCATACACCATCACTCTTCTGAGTAGGAAATGTATCTGAAGTAATTGTTGCTCCATTTGTTTGGACTATATCTCCATTCTCAACTGTTGATTTATAAGATAAGAAATACGATTGAGTACCGATATCCCCGAGTTCCAACCTGAACTCGGTATGATCTGCATTGAATGTAATCTTATCAGAAATATCAACTACTTCACCATTCCAATCCTGTACATTACCAGAAGAATCATAGGTAGTTTTCATGAGCTTAAATTGTTCTGTCGTTTTTACAGCCGGGTATGATGATGGTTCCAAAAAATGACCATTATTTGAAGTAATCTTATCCGTAATAACAACTTTCTTCAAATTCTGATTAGTCCTATTGATGCGGACACCCCAAGCAGCAACATTAGGTACCGTTGGCGATTTGCCCCACTTACCAATAATTTCTTTATCAGAAAGTGCTCCATCCGGCTTAACCTTAATTGGAATTGAATCTGGTGTATTTTTACCATCTCCATTAACTTCTGTTTTAATGTTAGTAATTTTATTTTCCTGAACAACTTTTTTATTCAATTTAGCATCAAAGAATATGTTTCCTTTTACTTTATACTTTCCTTTTGCTTTATCAGTGAATGTAATACGAACATTACCACCACCGGTAGTAGCAGTTGCCGAATTTGGCGTTATCGTAGCTTTTGCAATAATATCTCCATTCTCATCTGTAAGATCAAAACTCAAAGGATTTGTAGTTGCCTGTGATAAGTCAACTTCTTTTGGAATTGTTATATCAAAATAATCACCTGACTGCAAAATTTTCGTTCCAAGTGTCTCGTAGTTAAACTTTAACCTGATTGTAGCAGACTTATCTATCTCTGTAGCCGGTGATCCCGAATCTGTTAAAATTTTAAGATCTGTAACCTTTGCATCTACCGCTGATCCATCGGCAAACACACTAAGTGGTGCCGTATTGAATATAATACCAAATGTCAATAGCAACGATATCAGTATCGCTATACCTTTCTTTACCTTAGCAACAGACATTCTTAATATACCCCCTCTTGTCATCAACTTTTACAAATGCAAAAACATGGGCTGTACATAATCTAAAAAAGCCATCTAATCTAAATAGACCCACGCTACTCATATGATATTGCATTTAAAAACATATAGTTATATTCTACCCCCCCCCATCGAATTATGTCAACTTAAATTTTATCCAATTATTATGAAAATCCTCTTATTACAACAAAAAAGTGAAATTTATTTTTTAAGTTTCGTTGTTTTGTTTATGATGTTTTATTCTTAATCTTCTATAACCATGATAGCAGTTTTTTTGCGTTTTCGGATGTCTCATCTTCAATCAAAGGCTCGCATTGTAGCAATACAATATAGGAATAGTAGTAGAAGCTGTAGAATAGATCATCCGGAAAAGGATTTTTCTCATATCTAAGTTCATCTTCTTCCTCATCGTATTTCTCCGGCCACAGATACTCCTCTTTGAGCATATCGGCAAAACGCGGAAGTTCGTCTGCATGATCGCATTTAAAGGCATCACTTATTGACTCTGCAATATACATAAAAAGTTCGAGCAGTTCATCAAAGAGTATTCTCGCAATCTCATCTGTCTCCCTTTGTTCATATGCTTTTCGGAAAATCCTGAGAAGAAATACCATAGCAAAAGGCGTTGCATGTAATAAAGTGCTCTGGTGCTCTATATTTATGGCTATCTCCTCACCATCGCGCATTATATCATCTAGATTTTCCATTTTAGATAGAGTCTCAAAATACTTAGGAAAATCAGTCGCCCTGCCGTATATCGTAGGTAGTCTATTCCAAGGAATATCACTAATCTCTAAGCTTTCTATATAGATTCCTGTCTCTTCATCAACAGTTATCAATTCGTCATCTCCTTACTGCGGGCAAAACATTCTTGCCGACGGTTAACATTATTACAAAACAAAGCACGTAACTTATCACTTAATAAAGTTTATATTGTCTCATACACATATAATAGCACATTTCCGGATTTTATTGCTTGAATTGTCAAATCAGACGTAAAAAAAGAGAGCCTATGAAGCTATCTTCTCTAGGCTCTCTGATTCACTTGATTAGTCAGCTACGTATGGTAGTAGAGCAACGATTCTTGCTCTCTTAACAGCAACTGTGATATCTCTCTGATGTAGTGCGCATGTTCCTGTCACTCTTCTTGGAAGGATTTTGCCTCTCTCAGAAATATACTTTCTTAGCTTATCTACATCTTTATAATCAATTTTTTCTGCTTTATCTGCACAGAACTGGCATACTTTTTTTCTTCTCATGCCACCATGTCTTCTATCTGCCATGTTTATCTCCTCTCTTTAGAACGGTACATCTTCGTCAATTGCCTGGAATGAATCCGGCATCTCGTCATCAAAGCCGCCGCTTGCGCCTGCCGGCTCAGATGCGTGTGTCTGCTGTGGTCTTGGTGTGCTGCCCTGCGGTCTGTCCCCCCATTCAAGGAACTCGACACGATCAGCAACAACATCAGTTGTGTAAACCTTAGCTCCGTCCTTGTTTGTATAGCTTCCTGTCTGAAGTCTTCCCTGAACAGCAGCCATACGACCTTTGGCAAGATACTTCTCGCAGTTTTCTGCCTGCTTGCCAAATACAGTTATGCGCGGAAAGTCTGTTTCTCTTTCCTTGCCTGCACGAACGGGCCTGTCAATAGCCAAACTAAATGTTGCTACAGCCATCTGAGATGTGGTGTATCTAAGTTCAGGATCCCTTGTAAGTCTTCCTATTAGTACTACACTATTCACTATCTACACCTCTTTCTTATTCAGCATCCTTATTAACGATGATATGTCTCATGAAATCTTCTGAAATCCTGAGTCTTCTATCGAGCTCTGCTGGCAATGTTGGTTCTGCCTTGAAGTCGATGACAACATAGTAGCCCTCGTTCTTCTTCTGGATTGGATAAGCCAACTTTCTTAGGCCCCAAACATCAACATTTCCTACTTCTCCTTCAGCTGCGATTACGTTCTTAACTCTCTCAACAGCTGCGTCCTTCTTCTCATCCTCCAATGTTGGATCGATGATGAACATTACCTCGTAGTTAATCATTTGTTTCACCTCCCTATGGTCATAAATGGCGCTATTCCTATAGCGCAGAGATTGTATGTTTAGTTACATACCCTAATATTATATACTAAATAATTTAAAAATCAAGGTAAATAGCCAGATTTCTTATTATATGGTCTTAGTTGTCAACACATATGTTACACTTTGAGAAGTATTCCGATACAACTTGG